>Ga0255765_1000005_pt1 | contig 264889 bp, 262 predicted proteins | sample 041ome_8_FD_179965 | JGI IMG/M metagenome (GOLD analysis project Ga0255765, IMG submission 179965) | Coastal salt marsh microbial communities from the Groves Creek Marsh, Skidaway Island, Georgia - 041407BS metaG (version 2) | ecosystem: Environmental > Aquatic > Marine > Intertidal zone >...
TGATTAGGTTCCATTTTTCACGGTCGTTTTGTTGTTTTTGGTACAATACTTCAAAAATAGCCCCTCCACTTTCTCCAACGGTAAAGCTTCCAAACTCGGTAAAAATATTGGGTACTTCAACTTTTGACTCTTTACAGGCAAGTTGTATTTGCCCAATAATTTCATGCGCCATGTAGGCATAGTCGTATTCAAATCCTAGAGAGTTTTTGATTGGGAATCCGCCACCAATATTCAAACTGTTTAGGGTAGGGCAAATCTTTTTCAAATTCACATATACCCGTAAACATTTTACTAATTCATTCCAATAATACGATTGATCTTGGATGCCTGTATTGATAAAAAAATGAAGCATGGTGAGCTTTACCTTGGGGTTATGCTGTAAATACTTTTTGTAGTAAGGCACAATATTTTTATAACCAATACCTAGTCTGGAAGTGTAGAATTCAAATTTTGGCTCTTCTTCAGACGCAATTCGTATTCCGATATTAAACGAATTAGTAATCGAATTTGAAAGCAGGTTAACTTCTTCGTAGTTGTCAATAATTGGCACGCAATTTTCATACCCATTATTGATTAAGCGACTAATATTCTCAATGTATTGCGCACGTTTAAAACCGTTACAAATGATTTGGGTATCCTTAGAAATTTTACCTTGATCAATTAGCTTTTCAACAATATTTATATCTATTGCTGAAGATGTTTCAATGTGTACATCATTTTCAAGGACCCGATCTAAAACAAATTTAAAGTGCGAGCTTTTAGTGCAATAACAGTAGTTGTATTTTCCTTCGTACTTATGGGCTTTCATAGCTTCTTCAAACCACTGTTTTGCCTTTTGAATATTTTCTGAAATTTTTGGCAAATAGGTGAACTTTAAAGGACCTCCATAGGTCGAAATCAATTCCATTAAATCAATTCCATGGAATTCGAGCTGATGGTTCTCATTTAATTTAAATTCCTCTTGTGGAAAATCGAATGTTTGTTCGATTAAATCGATGTATTTTGTTTTCATTATGATAAAGTTGAGTAATTAGAAAAAGCGTAGATATGGGCTATCTACCGAACTCAAACTCGAATAATGTATAGCGGGGACTGGGCATGCGAACTGGTCCTCAAAAACTGAAGAGTCCAATGAATTTTTGAAGCCAGCTGAAGAGTTCGGTTCTTTATCCCTAAAGCAGCTAGGTGGACAGGCTTCTTCATTCCACTTCGCCCGAACTTGATAAATTCATTCACTGCGCAAAGTCAATACAACATAGAAAATTGTATTTCGGGGCGAAATTAGTAATTTTTTAAAAAAAACAGGTAAATTTCTAAAAATCAATCAAATATTGAAATTTTAATTACATTTAAATGTTATCAATTGAATACCGTTTTTCAGGTTCTAATGATGAGTACCCATTGATGTCCCTGATATAAAAAATAGTGAAGGGTTTAAAAAATTAGGCAGAGACTAAGTCACCTGTTTTGTTTTTTTGAGGAAGTTTAGATTGCCCCATTAAATAGGTATCCACTTGATGAGCCGCTTCACGGCCTTCGGATATGGCCCATACAATTAACGATTGTCCTCTTCGGCAGTCGCCAGCGGTAAAAATATGATCTTTTGTAGTTTGGTATTGGTTGATTCCTTTGATGTTTCCTCGGTCATCCAATTGTAATCCCAATTGTTCAGGCAATGATTTTTCTGGCCCAGTAAACCCAAGGGCAAGCAAGGCTAAATCACATGGCCATTCTTTTTCTGAGCCCTCAATTTCAACTAGTTGAGGACGTTCACCGGGTATTTTTTTCCATTCTACTTCCACTGTTTTAAGGGCTTTAATGTTCCCTTTACCGTCATCGATAAATTCTTTCGTTAGAATGCTCCATTCTCTATGGCTTCCTTCTTCATGTGACGAACTTGTTTTTAATTTAAAGGGCCAATAGGGCCACGGGTGCTCTTCCGTTCTGCTCTCAGCAGGCTTCGGCATGATTTCAAAATTGGTAACACTTTTTGCCCCGTGACGATTTGAAGTTCCAATACAATCAGAACCTGTATCTCCGCCACCAATAACAATAACGTGTTTGTCTTTTGCAAGGTATTTAGGATCACGTTCGTGTTGGCCATCTACTGCTTTATTATTGTGTGGTAAAAAATCCATGGCTTGAACCACTCCGTTAAGCGCCCCCCCAGGAATGGGTAAGTCTCTTTTAACACTTGCCCCAGTAGCTAGAATAACGGCATCAAAATCGCGTTCTAGGGTTTCTACGGTTAGGTTTTTTCCAACCTCTGTATTGCAGGTAAAGGTGATTCCTTCGGCTGCTAATAGATCAAGTCGACGGTCTATAACCTTTTTCTCCATTTTGAAGTCAGGAATTCCATAACGTAAAAGCCCGCCAATTTTATTGTCCCGTTCAAAAACAGTTACTGTGTGCCCGGCACGATTTAATTGTTGTGCCGCGGCCAGTCCTGCAGGCCCCGATCCAATAATGGCTACTTTTTTTCCGGTGCGGTGTTGAGGAGGATTTGGGGTTATCCAGCCTTCTGAAAAGCCCCGTTCAACAATGTATTTTTCTATCAATTCGATTGATACTGGAGGATTCACAATCCCTAACACACAGGCTTCTTCGCATGGAGCAGGGCATAAACGACCGGTAAATTCTGGAAAATTATTGGTGCTGTGTAATATGCTAAGAGCACGTTCCCATTCGTTTTGATAAACCGCATCATTAAAATCGGGAATAAGATTTCCAAGGGGGCATCCACTATGACAAAAAGGAACACCACAATCCATACATCGCGCCCCTTGTTCTTGTAGTTTTTCAGCCTCAGGTGCTACGGTAAATTCATTGTAGTTTTTAACGCGTTCGTTAGGAGTAATCGACGTCTCATTTAGTCGATCGTATTCCATAAATCCTCTGATTTTTCCCATTTTAATTTTGTTTTTCAGTTTCTTGAGCAGCAAGCATTTCTAAAGCGCGTTTATAGTCGGTTGGCATTACTTTAATAAACTTTTTTGCTGCTTTTGGCCAATTGTTAAGTATTGCCTTGGCTTTTTGGCTTTTTGTATAATCTACATGGTTTTGTAATAAAGAGGAAACCGTTTGAAGGTCCTTTTCTTGTAGGTCTTCCAATTCAACCATTTCAAGATTAAATTTTTTCTCATCAAATGTTCCGTCTTCACTGTACAAATAGGCAATACCCCCACTCATACCTGCAGCAAAATTACGCCCAAAATCACCCAGAATTAAAGCGATTCCGCCGGTCATATATTCACAACCGTGATCTCCAATGCCTTCTACCACAGCTTTTGCACCAGAATTACGTACACAAAAACGCTCGCCCGCAATTCCATTGATATAGGCCTCGCCCTTGGTTGCACCGTAAAGCGCTACATTGCCAATTATGACGTTTTCATGGGGTACAAAAGTGGCTTTTTCAGGCACCTGGGCAACAAGCGTTGCTCCAGAGAGTCCCTTTCCAAAATAGTCATTGGCGGTTCCTATCACTTTCATGAACAATCCATGAGTGGCAAATCCACCAAAACTTTGACCTGCAGTTCCTGTAAACTTCAAACTCAGCGTATCTTTTGGTAATCCCTCAGCTCCGTGTGTTTTAGAAATTTCATTGCTCAAAATGGCCCCTACAGTTCGGTTGGTATTTTTAATTCGATATTCTAAATGTTGTTTTTCTTTTCGGTATAACGCTGGATGTGCATGGCTTAAAATTTCAAAATCCAAAACATTTTCTAGTTGATGGTCTTGTTTTTTTGTATTGCGCACTCCAAATTGAGAAGGAACTTCAGGCTTATGTAAAATTGCCGATAAATCTAGACCCTGCGCCTTGTAATGGCCTAGGGCTTTCTTCATATTGAGTTTTTGAGATTGTCCGACCATTTCGTCTATAGTTCTAAATCCAAGGTCAGCCATAATTTGACGTAATTCTTCAGCAACAAAATACATGTAGTTAATTACATGTTCGGGTTTTCCTTTAAAGTTTTTACGTAGCTCAGGATCTTGAGTAGCAATTCCAACGGGGCAAGTATTTAAATGACACGCACGCATCATAATACAACCTGAAGCAATAAGTGGGGCAGTAGAAAATCCAAATTCTTCAGCTCCCAATAAACACGCTATAGCAACGTCCCGTCCTGTTTTCATTTGTCCATCACACTCTAGTACAATTCGACTTCTAAGGTCGTTCATAACTAAGGTTTGTTGCGCTTCAGCAACACCCAATTCCCACGGAAGGCCGGCATGTTTTAGGGAGGTTAAAGGGGAGGCTCCTGTACCCCCATCATAGCCTGAAATTAAAATCACATCGGCTTTGGCCTTAGCTACACCAGCAGCAATAGTGCCTACCCCAACCTCAGATACCAATTTAACATTGATTCGCGCTTCTCGATTTGCATTTTTTAAATCAAAAATTAATTGTGCTAAATCTTCAATTGAATAAATATCATGATGTGGAGGGGGAGAAATTAGCCCTACATATGGGGTGGAATTCCTTACAGACGCGATATATGGATTTACTTTTGGTCCGGGTAACTGTCCGCCTTCTCCGGGTTTAGCCCCCTGTGCCATTTTAATTTGGATTTCTCTTGCGGAACTCAGGTAATGGCTTGACACTCCGAAACGGCCTGAGGCAACTTGTTTAATGGCAGAGTTTTTCCAATTGCCATCTTTGTCGGGCTGAAAACGTTGAACGTCTTCGCCACCTTCACCCGAATTGCTTTTCCCTCCAATTCGATTCATCGCAATAGCTAAATTTTCATGGGCTTCTTGGCTAATGGAACCCAATGACATTGCCCCAGTTTTGAATCGCTTTACAATAGCTGTCCAAGGTTCAACTTGATCAAGAGGAATGGGGTCAAAACTTGAAAATTCGAATAATCCCCTTAGGGTCATTAGCTTTTCATTTTGTTCGTTAACCATTTTGGAAAAAGCGTCATAGCTTTCGGGTTTATTCAGCCTTACGGCTTGTTGTAAACTGGCTATCGTTTGGGGATTAACGGCATGGGCTTCTCCATCACGTCGCCATCGGTAATCGCCTCCAATTTCTAGAGGTAAACCAATTGCAGATTCGTGTAAATAGGCTTTGCTGTGCCGCAGTTGAATTTCCTTTTCAATTTCGTATATACCAATACCCTCAATACGTGTAGGAGTATTGTTGAAATAGGTATCAACAAATTTTTTAGAAAGGCCAAGGGCTTCAAAAATTTGGGCTCCACGGTAAGAATGTAAAGTGGAAATACCGATTTTATTCATTACTTTAATTATGCCTTTGGCAATTGCTTTATTAAAGTTTTCAATTGCTGAAGCTACTTCAAGGTTTATTTTGCCAACGGAAACTTCATGGGCAATGATTTCATTTACCAAGTAAGGGTTTATGGCACTTGCTCCATAACCGAAAAGTAAGGCAAAATGATGGGGTTCTCTGGGTTCAGCCGATTCTACAATAATGCCTAATTGCGATCTTTTTTTGCGTTTTTTTAAGGCGTGATGTGTGTGTGCGGTGGCTAATAACATCGGAATTGGAGCCAAAGCAGGAGACACTCCTCGGTCAGACAAGATTATTATGTTAGCCCCCTGGTTAAGCGCAGATTCAACATTTTTAATCATGTCCTCCAAAGCATTTTCTAAACCGTTCAGACCACTATTAATTTCATAAAGAGTAGAAATACTGACCGCTTTAAAATCATCACTTTCTATAAATTTAATTTTATCCAAATCCTCATTTGAAATTACGGGATTTTGAATGTTAAGTTTTTTTGCATGTTGTGCTGATATTTCAAACAAATTGTATTCCTTTCCTATGCTTAAACTGGTATCGGTTACAATTTCTTCCCGTATACCGTCTAAAGGGGGGTTAGTAACTTGAGCAAAAAGTTGCTTGAAATAATTATACAACAGTTGAGGTCGGTTAGATAATACGGCAAGTGGGGTATCGGTTCCCATTGATCCAATGGCTTCCTTACCGCTAACAATCATGGGAGTAAGGATTGTTTTTAAATCTTCTTGAGTATATCCAAAGATTCGAAGTCGTGTCTCAAAACTTTCTTTTTCTGTAGGGGTAATATTTCCTGTGTAGGGCACCTCTTTAAGGTGTAACAGATTTTCATTTAACCATTTATTATAAGGGCGTAGGGTGGTAATTTCTCGTTTAATTTCTTCGTCTTCAATGATCCGTCCCTCATCCATATTCACCAAAAACATTTTTCCCGGTTCAAGACGACCGTGACGTTCGATGTTTTCAGGAGCGATATCTAAAACGCCTGTTTCGGAAGACATTACCACGTAACCGTCTTTAGTAACGGAATAACGAGAAGGGCGAAGTCCGTTCCGATCTAAAAGTGCACCAATGTATTTTCCATCGGTAAAAGGAATAGAGGCTGGACCGTCCCAGGGTTCCATAATACAAGCACTGTACTGATAAAAAGCTTTTTTATCTGCATCCATGCTGCTGTGCTTTTCCCAAGCCTCAGGCACAAGCATCATCATTACTTCAGGTAGTGACCGACCTGTGGCTAAAAGAAGTTCTACCACCATATCCATTGAGGCGGAGTCCGATTTTCCGGGTAGAATAACAGGAAGTATTTTTTGTATGTCAGCGCCAAACAAGTCGCTTTTTAAAAGTTCTTCTCGGGCTTGCATACGGCTTACATTTCCTCGATAGGTATTGATTTCACCATTGTGACACATGTATCGGAAGGGTTGTGCTAAATCCCAAGTAGGAAAGGTGTTTGTTGAAAAGCGTTGATGTACTAAAGCCAATCGGGTTACTACAGTGGGTTCAGATAAATCTCGGTAATATCCTTTAATGTCTTCAGGAATAAGAAGCCCTTTGTAAATTAAGGTGTGTGTAGACAAACTGGGCAAATAGAAATAACCTGCTTGCGAAAGTTTGGATTGGAGTATGGTGTGTTCTGTAATTTTTCGAGCGCAATAGAGCTTAACATTGAACTCGTGATCCGAAAGTGTGTTGGCCCCTCTACCAATAAACACTTGCATAATGTAAGGTTCTGTTTGAGCCGCAATACTTCCTACAACATCAGGATTTACGGGCACTTTTCGCCAGCCTAAAACACTAAGCCCCTGCCGGGTAATTTCTGATTCAAATACATTGATGCAGTAGGTGCGTTGGTTTTCTTTTTTGGGAAGAAAGACCATACCCACTGCGTATTGATGGGGAGCAGGGAGTTCAAAACTACATTGTGCGCTAAGAAAATCGTGGGGTATTTCAATAAGAATTCCTGCACCGTCTCCAGTTTTACCATCTGAACTCACAGCCCCACGGTGTTCAAGCTTGTCTAAAATATCAAGCGCTTTGTGAATAATATCGTTTGTCTTCTTACCTTGAAGACTACAGATAAATCCTGCACCGCAGTTGTCGTGTTCGAAGGCGGGATCATACAATCCTTGTTTAGCTGGCAACATAAATGTAAATTTTTGAGAGGCTATAAAAATAATAATGAATTTTTCATTAAAATCATAACAACCAGCCTTAATTCTTAGCATTTTTATATTCGCAATATTTTAAAACACTAGTGGGTAAAAATGTAATATTCGGCTCTAAAAATGAATAATCTATAATTTTACTTTCTTTGTTATTCATAATTGAGCAGTCATGCGATTCTGAATGGAAATAAAAGACTACCATGTCATTGGATTAATGTCAGGAACCTCCTTAGATGGAATGGATTTAGTTTACGTCCATTTTTCCTACAAAAACGAATGGAATTTTGACATTAAAGCCGCTCAAACCTTTCCCTACAGTAGGGAATGGGTATCTACTTTACAAACTATTATAACCAAATCCCGTCAAGAAATTGAACAGTGTGAATCGGAATTTGTTGCCCTTATTGCAGCTACAATAAAAACCTTTTGCGCAAAGTATGCCTTAAAAAATATTGATGCCGTTTGTTCGCATGGGCACACGCTTTTTCACGAGCCTGAAAAGGGACTTACTTTTCAAATGGGAAATCAACCCCAACTGGCTCAATTGTTGGGATTGCCCGTTGTATGTGATTTTAGAAAACAAGATGTAAACTACGGTGGACAAGGGGCTCCACTAGTTCCTATCGGAGATGCTTTGCTCTTTAAAAAGTTCAGTTCCTGCCTTAATTTGGGAGGATTTGCTAATGTTTCCTTTTCAAAAAATAAAAAAACTATCGCCTTTGATATAGGGGCGGTAAATACCGTATTAAATCTACTAGCTCAACAGCTCAACAAACCCTTTGATGTAGGTGGAAAATTGGCAAGAAGCGGACAATGCATCACTCCGTTAATGGCTCGGTTAAATGCTATTGATTTTTATCAAAAAAAACCTCCAAAATCTTTAGGGATTGAATGGGTAAACGCTGTTGTGATGCCCTTATTAGTTGAATTTAACACTTCTAAAACAGAAGACCTTTTAACTACTTACACCTTGCATATAGCAAAACAAATCGGACAACAATTTAAAAAAGAAGATACCGTATTGGTTACAGGAGGGGGAGCCAAAAACACGTATTTATTAGAGTGTATTAAAAAAAATTCGGAGGCTCAATTTATCCTTCCAGAAGACGAAATCATCGATTTTAAAGAAGCCCTTATTTTTGGATTTTTAGGTGTACTGCGACTTCGAAATGAGATTAATTGTTTGGCCTCAGTTACTGGTGCATCCAAGGATCACAGTAGTGGTACTATTTTTTACCCTTGAAATAGTATAGAGGACTTAGAATTTTATATTTTTAAGCCGAAAACCTTGAATTACTTATGGAAACCCTAGTTATAGTCCTTTTTGTGTTAGGCTATTTAGCAATAACACTCGAACACAGTTTAAAAATTGACAAATTAATCCCCGCTTTGGCAATGATGGCGCTAATGTGGGCGATTATTGCCTTGGGTCACCTTCCCGTATTTGATGTGAATACAGAATTAAAGCAACTTGAGCCCACTCATTTGGAAGAAATTTTATTACATCATCTCGGAAAAACAGCAGAAATCATCATCTTTCTTTTAGGGGCAATGACCATTGTAGAAATCATTGATTATTTCAATGGATTTTTATCCATAAAGAAATTTATAAAAACAGAAAGCAAAAAAGGATTGTTGTGGATTTTTGGAATTCTTGCTTTTATCCTTTCTGCCATTATTGATAACCTAACGGCTACAATTGTTTTGATTACCATATTACAAAAAGTTATTGCAGACCGTGAAACACGGCTTTGGTTTGCAGGTTTAATTATTATTGCTGCAAATGCGGGTGGTGCATGGTCGCCCATTGGAGATGTTACTACAACCATGCTGTGGATTGGCAAAAAAGTAACTACAGGACAATTAATAATTCACGTGCTATTACCTTCGATAGTTTGCTTAACTCTACCGATACTAGTTGCTTCATTTTTACCTGCCTTTAAAGGGAAAATTAGCATATCGGAAGATACTGAGCATACCAAAACTAATAAGCGTGGCGGAACCATGTTGTATTTAGGGTTAGCTGCAATAGTATTTGTTCCTATTTTTAAGACAATTACGCATTTACCCCCTTATGTGGGAATGATGTTGTCTCTTGCTGTAGTAGCTACTTTCGCAGAAATTTTTAGTAAATCTAAAATTAATATTACGTCATTAGATGCAGAAAGTGATGCACACCAAACTTCAAGCCCCGTACATAAATCGTTATCCAAAATTGAGCTTCCCAGTATTTTGTTTTTTCTAGGGATTTTACTTGCCGTTGCCGGGATGGAGTCATTAGGGATGCTCTTTAATTTTGCCGAAGGCCTAAACAACGCCATACCCAATACTGATGCAGTTGTAGCCCTTTTAGGTGTTGGTTCTGCCGTAATTGACAATGTGCCTTTAGTAGCTGCAAGTATGGGTATGTTTTCTATGACCATTGACGATCCAGTATGGCATTTAATCGCCTATTCGGCGGGTACAGGAGGAAGCATGCTAATTATTGGCTCTGCCGCAGGGGTTGTAGCTATGGGAATGGAAAAAATAGATTTTTTCTGGTATTTCAAAAAAATTGCTGGATTAGCCTTAATTGGATTTTTAGGTGGATTTTTAACCTTTGTTCTCTTACGGGATTATATTTTATAAAAACAAAAGAATTTTTTCAATATTCTAGCGTTTATACATTGTAACTTTAGCCATTTATGAGACTACTTTTTCAAGAACCTGCTCCCCTTCAAATGGAAAAAACCCTTTCCTTATTTGAATTAATACAAAGCGGAGGATTAGGGGGCCAGCTTATCATAGGGATATTGTTCGTTTTGCTATTGGTCGTAGTCTATATTTATTTTGAACGTCTATTTGCCATACGTGCAGCGGTAAAAATTGCACCTAGTTTTATGCCTCAAATTCGAAGTTTTGTTATAAGTGGAAAACTCGAAGGTGCACAACAATTGTGTTTACAGGAAAATGTACCTGTAGCTCGACTCGTTTCAAAAGGATTATCACGCATTGGCCGCCCCCTTGAAGACATTAATACAGCCATTGAAAATGCGGGTCGTTTAGAAGTGTATCAATTAGAAAAAAACATCAGTATACTGGCTACAATTGCTGGTGCTGCTCCTATGTTAGGATTTTTAGGTACGGTTATCGGAATGATACTTTCCATTTTTGAAATTTCCAATGCGGGGGGAAATATTGATATGCAACTTTTAGCCAATGGTCTCTATACGGCGATGACCACAACTGTAGCTGGGTTAATAGTGGGTATTTTAGGATACATCTGCTACAATCATTTGGTGGTTAAAACCAATAAAGTAGTCTATCAGATGGAGGCTACCAGTCTAGAATTTTTAGACTTACTTAACGAACCGGCATAAAATGAACTTAAGAGGACGCAACCAAATCAAGCCGGAGTTTAACATGTCTTCGATGACCGATGTTGTCTTCTTGTTGCTCATTTTTTTTATGATTGCCTCTACCTTAGCAAAACAACTAAATACGATTGAAGTCAAACTACCCCAAGCCGATGGAAAAAGTGAAAATCGCAATACTGCTGTAATTACCCTTACGAATTCAGGGCAGTATTTCCTGAATGAAACCCCGGTGAGTAAAAATTCATTAGAACGCGAAATGATAGCCGCACTAACAAATACTTCAGCGCCATCTATTGTTTTACGTGCCGAAAAACAAGTGGCCTTAGATGCTGTAGTTTATGCCATGAACATTGCAAATAAAAACGGTATAAAAGTTGTATTGGCTGTAGAAACTCCATCGCGTTAGAATGAAACTTTTTGACACTCCACACAAACAAAAATCAGCCGGCTTAACGTTTACTGTAGCGTTACTTCTTCTGTTGTTGTTTTTTCTATTGGGGTTAACTTATTACGATCCTCCTGTGCAATACGGTATGGAAGTGAATTTTGGCACCTCATCTCTAGGGCAAGGGGAAGAACAAACTCAGGTGGCAGAGTCTTCACCTCAAAACAACCCAATCACTCCTCCCATAGAAGAACAAGAAATTAGCCCCCCTGCCGAAGCTGCAGTTCTTGACACCACAGTTGAGGAAGTTATTACAGAAAAAGAATCTCCAATTACGGTTCCAAAAGAAGTGACTGAAAAGCCAGCTTCCAAAGCAGTACCTCAAGAAACCAAAGCAGTTCCTGAACCCCCAAAAATATCAGATGCTACAAAAAATATGGTTTCCAATTTACTTTCAAAAAAAGAAACAAAAGCGGAAGGAGTGCAAGGAGAAGGGAACGAAAATGTTTTGGGAGACAAAGGAAAAGTTGAAGGAAACCCTTACGCAAGTACGTACTATTCTACAGCCGGTTTAGGAGGATTGGGTAAAGGGTATGGATTAAACGGAAGAAATTTACTTTCCAGCGGAAAAGTAGTTCAAGACTGTAATCAAGAGGGTATAGTAGTTGTTCGAATCACGGTAAACAATCAAGGACAAGTCATTGCAGCTGAACCGGGGGTAAGAGGGAGTACCAACACCCACCCTTGTTTATTAAAACCGGCTCAAGAAACCGCGCTTTTGCACCAATGGTATCCAGACAATCAAGCACCAGCAGAACAGATAGGTTTTGTGGTTATACAATTTAAATTAGGGGAATAAGCCTTGACTAGCTACACACGTACTTTAGATTGGATGTATGCCCAACTGCCCATGTATCAAAGGAAGGGAGCGGCAGCCTATCGCCCGGGTCTAGACGCTGTTTCGCTTTGGGATGATTATTTGGGAAACCCTCATAAAGCCTATAAGACAATTCATGTGGGGGGCACTAATGGAAAAGGTTCGACTACCCATATCATGGCTTCCATTTTGCAAACAGCGGGTTACAAAACAGGCATATATACTTCTCCTCATTTACTTGATTTTAGAGAACGTATAAAGGTAAATGGGAAGATGATTTCCAAAGCAGAAGTCGTAGATTTTATTGACCAACACAAGCCGTATATTGAAAATCACCAATTGTCATTTTTTGAAATGACGGTAGGGATGGCCTTGACCTATTTTGCGATGAAAGAGGTTGATTATGCTGTAATTGAAGTGGGGTTAGGGGGGCGTTTAGACGCAACCAACATCATAACCCCAGCAGTATCTGTAATAACAAACATTGCCCTTGATCACACCCAATTTTTAGGCACAACCCGAGTGGCAATTGCTGGAGAAAAAGCAGGTATAATTAAGAAAGGTGTACCCGTAGTTTTAGGAGAAAACGATGAGGAAACAAAGTCTGTTTTTGAAAAAAAAGCAAAAGAAGAAGAAGCCCCTCATGTGTATGCTCACCCTTATGATGAGCAATGGAAAACAGATTTACTGGGGACGTATCAACGGCAAAATATTGCAACAGCAGTAACCGCTTTAGGCCAATTACAGGACAATAAAATCACTCCTTTAATACTTCAAGCAGGACTCACCCAAGTAAAAAAACAAACCCAATTAATGGGGAGATGGCAGGAGGTGGGAAATACCCCAAAAGTTGTTTTAGACGTGGGACACAATCCCGCGGGTATACGGGTATTGGTGACTCACTTAAAAACACTTTCATATTCTCATTTACATTTGGTCATGGGATTTGTAAAGGAACGTGATGTAAATGCTGTCCTTGATTTGCTTCCCCAAACAGCTAATTTTTATTTTAGCACTCCTCTAATTGACCGAGGGCTTTCTTTGACTGAACTTAAAGCGACTTTAAAAAAGAGTCCCCTTCATTTGTCTTATTTTGAAAGCCTGCCCCTTGCTTTTGAGGAGGCAAAACGGAAAGCGGAAAAGAAGGATCTTATTCTGGTTTGCGGGAGCACATTTGCAGTTTCAGAAATATTAGCCCACATAAAAATAATTAAAGATGAATAGTTTGCTTTTTTCGTATAAAGTTTATCTTTGCGCACCAAATGAATCTTATTTAACAAATAAGGGCGCTTAGCTCAGTTGGTTCAGAGCACTTGGTTTACACCCAAGGGGTCGGGGGTTCGAATCCCTCAGCGCCCACCACGTTAACAAAACCCCATACTTGGGGTTTTAATTTTTATCCTATTTCAAACTTTCTTTCCATATTTTTTACTGTTTTCTCTGTGACAAACAAAAAAATAGGGATTTTGTTCCTGCTTTTTTCAATTTCCTCCCTTTATTCCCAATACGGTAGTGTAGAAGTAAGCAGTGGGGGATTTAGTTTTATTCCTGCTTTTATGGATACTAAACCCAATGTTATTTTAAGGGCCGGGACAGGTACCGAAAAAAGAGTTTCTGCCCATTTGATTGGAAACATAAGAATGAGTACGTTTAACCCTAGGAGTATAATTTTTATTACACGTATGAAGGTAATTGATAAAAAATTTAAGTTAGCTATAGGCGGACACCTACCGGCATTTCAAATTGATGAAAATTTAGATATGCTCACTTATTTTGCTCAAGAAGTTAGCGCTTCATATCCCCTCAATGATCGTGTAGGGTTTAGCACATTGTATACTCATGGAAAGGGAAGAAATTCGGATTTGGAAATTAATTTAGTGACATTAAATACGACCATTACAAAAAATAAATTTCGATTTCTCTCCCAAGTTTATTTTTTAGATTTAGACACCACTTTTGGACTAGCAGAAACGGTCACATTCCGTCTTACTCCAAAAATTTATATCAATGGTTTTGCAAATTACACCCTATCCAACCAAAACCTAATAAGTACTCTCGGATTACAATTTTTATTGTAAAGAAATCTCTTTTTTCCTACAATCGACTTTTTAACATTTTTTTTAATTGTCTAGCGTGTTACTTTTTCCAATGATTGCTGTCTTAATAATAGATTGGTTACTAGTAGACCTGTCCGGTAGATTTTCTTTTGATAAAAAAGGTACTATTGAACTAATGTTTTAAGCAATATCGGGCAGGTTTTTTTAATTACTTGTTCTTTACCCTAAGGTTTCGTTTTAATTTTTTATTTTAGAAAAAAATAGTCTAATGCAACGCTTAGGTATTACGGATCGCTTTTCTTTTTTAATTATCCTCCTTTTTTACGGTATCACCCTCACTGTGGGTTATTATTTATTAAAAGACTACAATCCCAAAACAGTCGAGGCAAAGCACGCTAAAAAATTGGTGCATCTTGTATTAATAACATTTAATGAGGATTTAACCCCTGACACACTAAACTCAATTGAAGATGCGGCCTATGGATTACAGCAAATACCTGGTGTTGAATCTTTGCATTTTGGAACAAATGTATCTCCCGAAGGATTGGGGAGAGGATACACCCATAGTTTAACCATGAAATTTTCTAGAGCAGTAGATCGGGATAGCATTTACCTACCGCATCCGATACATCAAAAGTTTGTGACCCTTTTTGTACCCCACACAGAATCAGTATTGGTGTACGATTTTTGGGAATAATTACCCAGCGATAATTTTTTGAATTTTATCTTGCTCTTCTCGTGCAAGATCAGCGTCTACTAGTATGCGTCCACTATGCTCATCAGTAATAATTTTATTACGTGAGGCAATTTCCAATTGTACTTGTGGAGGGATAGAGAAATACGAACCTCCAGAGGCACCTCTTTCAATAGCAACAATGGCTAAACCATTTTTTACACTAGAACGAATCCGTTTGTAGGCATTAATCAAACGCTCTTCGATTGACTTTTCAAATTCCTGAGATTTTTTTTGTAAAAGATCTTCTTCTTTTTGAGTTTCTTTAAGAATTGTGTCTAATTCTCCTTTTTTAGCCTCTAAGTGTTTGTTGCGCTCCTCAAGAGTGGTGCTAACTTGCTCTAGAATTTCTTGTTTTTGTTCTATACGAGCCTTAAACTCCTTTATTTTTTTCTCTGCTAGTTGAGTTTCTAGTTCTTGAAATTCTTGTTCTTTTACAATAGAGTTGTATTCTCTGTTATTACGAACGTTTTTAAGTTTTTCTTCGTATTTTTTATGTAATTCCTTAGCCGATTCAATCGTATTTTTCTGCTCATCTATACCGTGCTCACTTTCTTTGATTTCGGCATTTATTTTTTCAATCTTGGTTGTTAACCCTGCAATTTCATTTTCTAAATCTTCAACTTCGAGAGGCAATTCACCTCTTAAGTTTTTAATTTCATCAATTCTAGAATCGATTAATTGCAAGTCGTATAGGGCTCTTAGTTTGTTCTCTACAGTCGTTTCAGTTTTTTTTGCCATGATTAAAAGTAATTAACAGGATTTGTTATCGTCTCTGATAAAACGACTGCAAAATTAGGTAAATTTTTGCTAAGATGTTCAAATATTAATTTTTTGGTAAACTGTTCACTTTCATAATGACCTACATCAACCAATAAGAGGGATTCCTCTCCTTGAAAAAAGTGATGGTATTTTAAATCTGCAGTAATAAAAGCATCGGCCCCTTGCTTTTTAGCTGCCTCAATTGCAAAACTACCCGAACCCCCTAATACCGCTACTTTATGAATGGGTTTTGAGGGGATGGAACTGTGCCTAAGCATTCCTGAGGGGACTGATTTTTTCACCTTATTCAAGAAGACTGAGCCTTCTAAAGGCGCTTGTAATTCACCAATTCTCCCCATACCTATTTCAGGATTTGGATTGTCTAAAGCCACAATATCAAACGCTACCGTTTCATAGGGATGACTTTCTTTAAGCGCGTTAATGACTTGAGCCGATAAATGAGAAGCAAACACCATTTTAATATTGACTTCTTCAACTTCGTTCCTTTTATTAATTTCTCCTTTAAAAGGATTGCTGTGATCATTGCCTTTAAACCGACCAGTGCCTGATACGCTGAAACTGCAATCAGAATAATTTCCAAGGGTACCCGCTCCACTTTTATGAAGGGCTTCAAGCACAGCCTCTACATGGTCATGGGGCACATAGGTGTTCAGCTTTTTTAGGCCTCCTGATTTGGGAATAAGGATTCGACTATTCTCAATAGATAGTGCCTGGGCCAAAACACGATTAACACCCTCGGGATGATTGTCTAAGCGAGTGTGGAGCGCAAGAATTGATATTTCATGTTGTATAGCATATTGCACACAACGTTCTACATAGGTTTGCCCTGTTATCTTTTTCAATCCGGTGAACAAAATGGGATGAAAACAGACAACAAGATTGCATTTTTTAGTTTGGGCTTCCTGAAGTAGGGGTAAGGTACAATCCAAAGAAACGATTATTCCCGAGCACTTTTGGTTGAGATCTCCAACCAACAAACCCACGTTGTCAAAGTCTTCAGCATAGGCACTGGGTGCCCATTCTTCTAGTACCTCAACAATCTCTTTAACAATCATGAACCTTAGTTGATTGACAAATATAATATTTATCTTAACAGCCATGAAAAAGCTCAATTTCTTAGGGTTTCCCATCGCCCTCCTTTATGGCCTAGGAATGCAGCTTCGCAATATGCTTTTTAAAAGCGGAATACTTTATTCCAATTCAATTCCTTTGCCGAGTATAGGCGTTGGCAATTTAAGTGTTGGAGGAACAGGAAAATCAGTAGTAATAATGTACCTCCTTGAATTATTGAGTGAAAGGAAAAAAGTGGGTGTTTTAAGTCGAGGCTACAAAAGAATCACAAAAGGAGTGTTACAAGCAGACAAAGACAGTTCTGCGGCTACTATAGGTGACGAACCCTACCAATTTTATAAGGCCTACCCCGGAATTGATGTTGTCGTGGCCGAAAAAAGACAAGAAGGGGTGCGACATTTTCAAGAATCTTTGCCCTCTGTTGAGGTATTGCTTCTTGACGATGTTTATCAGCATCAATATGTAACCCCAAGTTTGATGGTATTAACGACCTCTTTTGATGCACCATTTTATAGAGATTTTTTGCTTCCAGTAGGGAATTTACGCGAACCTAGAAACGGAAAATCAAGGGCAGATATTATTCTTGTGACTAAATGTCCAAGGGGTATTGATGCAAAACAAAAACAAGAGATTTTGAATGCCATAAAGCCTGCCTCACATCAGAAAGTGTATTTTACCACCATTAAATACAGTGAATGGATTCAAAACGAGACAGAGAAAAAGCATTTGAAGTCTTTTCTTACGGCCCCCTTTGTATTAGTGACTGGAATTGCTAATGCAGCTCCCTTGGTTAGCTACTTGCACGAATTAGGATTAGAATTTGAGCATTTAGCTTTTCAAGACCATCATTTATTCTCCAAAAAAGAGGCAGTAGAGATCGCCAAAAAAAGTAAAGAACGTTTTATTTTAACTACCCAAAAGGACTATCACCGTTTACTGTTGAATTGGAAATCAACCCAGATTTATTATTTGCCTATCCAAATGCAATTTCTTTTTGCAGAAGAAGAGCAGCAATTCAAACACCAAATAGCGTCGGTATTGTAATTAGTGGATGTGTTTATGCGCTTTGTAAGAGGAGCGAACTAAGGGGCCGCTTTCCACATGGCGAAACCCTAGATCTAAAGCAAAGGCCTCAAATTTTTTAAATGTTTCGGGCGTAACAAAAGATTGTACCGGCAGGTGTTTTTTGCTGGGTTGTAAATACTGACCTACGGTTACCACATCAACTGCCGCTTTGCGTAAATCGTGTAAGGTTTCAAAAACTTCATCCTCAGTTTCACCTAAACCGAGCATAATACCTGATTTTGTTCGGCGTACTCCTTGTTCTTTCAAATATTGAAGAACGCCTAAACTGGTATCGTATTTCGCTTGTACTCGAACTTTTCGAGTCAATCGTTTTACGGTTTCCACATTATGCGACACTACTTCAGGAGCAACAGCAACTATGCGATCAATATTTCGTCGATTGCCTTGAAAATCCGGTATTAATGTTTCCAAAGTAGTTTCTGGATTCATACGTCGAATAGCGTTTACGGTTTCTGCCCAAAGAATAGATCCCATATCTTTTAAGTCGTCACGATCTACAGAGGTAATTACGGCATGTTTAATGTTCATTATTTTAATGGATTGGGCAACCTTTTCAGGTTCGGTCCAATCAACAGCCCCTGGGCGACCTGTCTGAACACCACAAAATCCGCAAGAGCGTGTACAAATGTTACCTAATATCATAAAGGTGGCGGTACCTTCTGCCCAACACTCGCCCATATTTGGACAACTCCCTGAGGTGCAAATGGTATTAAGTTTGTATTTGTCAACTAAGCCACGTAGTTCGGTATATTTTTTCCCAGTAGGTAATTTTACCCGTATCCACTCTGGTTTTTTTTGATGTTTAACTTCCTTTTCCTTTACGTCCATCGTCACTCTTTTGGGCAAAGATAAGGCAAAGCTTAAAGACTAAAAAGATAAAATAGAGAGAAGCCTGTCAGAAAAAGAATACCTAAAACACTTAATAGGTATAAGGGTTTTTTGGGACGGTGCTGCTCGGGCATCTCTTTACTTGTTACCAATTTAAAATTAAGAATGGCATACAGAGGGGCAGTTATAAAAGAAAGTACAGTAGCAATTTGAACCAATTGACCCATTTCAGACAATAAAAACATAAAAATAGCACAGGTTCCAAAAGCAAGAATCAAGATCCATTGTAAATAGAAGTTACGTTCTTTTTTAAGCAACAACTGAAGGGTTTTTGACATGGCTCTAGGCGAGGCATCAAGGGTGGTAATTGTGGTACTTAGCATAGTAGTAAATGCTGCAATTGCAATAATGATATATGCAGATTCACCCAAACTTGAAGTATATAACTGGATGAGTTGGTCTGCAAAAACACCTCCTTGATTTGAAAAGCTGGTTCCTGTTCCGTACATAACTAAAGCGCCTAAGCCAATAAAACAAAGGGCCAAGAAAACGGTTGCTACATATCCTACATTAAAATCAAATAAACTTTCTTTTAATGTTGTAGTTTTTGTTTTGTTTTTTTCAATACTCCAAATGGAATGCCATATCGATATGTCTAAAGGGGCGGGCATCCATCCGAGAAAAGCAATAAAAAAAAGCAATCCTGTTTCATACGGAAATACTTGAGAAAAAGATAACGTATCATCGTTATTGGAAAAGGCAATACTTACAGCGATAATACTACTTAAGGCCATAACAATCATGATTACCTTTATGATTTTATCAAGCCATTGGTATTGACCTAAAATGAGTAGAACAGTACATAGGCCCGTAATGAGGATACTCCAGGTAACAATATCATCACTAATCCCAAAAAGTTTAGAGGCTAAGCCTGCAGTAACCACTGTAACTGCACTTTGTATCGTAAACATAGTGCCCAGATTTAATACAAAATAGCCCAACAGGTATCCTTTTCCTAATTTATAATACCCATCCAAAAGAGTTTCTCCAGTAGCCATAGCATAGCGTGGTCCATATTGGAAAAAAGGATATTTAAAAAGGTTGATCAGCAATAAAGCCCACACTAAACCCCACCCGTATTCTGCTCCAGCACGTGTAGATTGGACTAAATGAGAAACACCGATGGCAGCCCCAGCAAAGAGCAATCCAGGGCCTAATTTTGATAGATTAATTTGTTTCACGTTCTAATAAGGTTGCTAACATTTTTTTGGCACGAAAGAGTTTCACCCGAATGCGTGACGCGGGTTCTTGAATTTCTTCCTCAATTTCTTTTAAGGACTTATTTTCAAAATAGCGAAGAATTAAAAGGGAACGGTACTGCTTTTTTAATAATCGTATTTGCCCTAATAAATGGTCTAAGTTTTGATCTGAAATCATGAGTTCCTCAGGGGATAAGGATTCACTTTGAAGGGCATGTGAAAGGTCTATTTCATCTTCAACATAGGAGGTTTTCAAATTTTTTGACTTTCTGTACCGATCTATATGGTGATTTTTTGCTAAGGTTATGATCCAAGAGATAAAGGGTTGATTTGTATCGTATAGGTCTAATCGATCAAATGCTTTTGTAAAGGTTTCAATGGCAATTTCTTCCGCTTCATTTTCGTTTGAAGTTCGTTGAAGTAAATAGGCATAAACCGAATCCCAATAGGAATTGAAAATTGTGTTATAGGCCGTCTGGTCATTTTGACGTGCTTTTAGTATACACTCAGTTACTTCACTCGTATTCATCCTGATACGGACTTAGTTTTTTAAGGGCTCACTATAGTTACAATCTCTGGCTTCAGTGGGCATTTTGCCGCATAAACCACAGGGTTGATTGTCTTTGTTTAGGAAAGGACTCTGACTTGCACAGGTTCCTGAAAATTCACCATCTTTTTTTGCCCAGATTTTAATGGCGATTCCCGCAAAGGCCAAAAACAATAAAATAAAGGTAATGATAAAGAGCGCCATAGCGTTGGATTCAATTACAAAAATAATGATCTTTTTTTAAGCACACTACCCATTCTTAATTTGTAGGTAAAACGGAGTTTCTTTATACTATAATAGAATATCAGCCATACTCTCCCATACCTTAACAACAAAATAATAGGCAAATACCAAACTGACTAAAAATTTTAAAAACACTCCAGACAAAAACCCTAAAAGCGCCCCTGAAGCCGTTTTAAAAGCATCTCCCATATCGCTTTTATTGAAAAGTAACTCTCCAAGAAATGCCCCAACAAAGGGACCTAAAAGAATGCCAAGGGGCCCAAAAAAAAGCAGTCCTATAATCAGGCCTATAGTACTACCTATAATACCGGCTCTGCCTCCCCCCATTTTTTTGACACCAAAAACGGAAAGTATCGTATCAATTGAAAAAACTAAAAGCGCAATACCCAACGTCAGGAGTAAAAACGATAGGGAAAGGGTTACTGAGGAAGTAAAATACAGCATTAAAAAACCAACCCAAGTTGTAGGGGGTCCTGGTAATACAGGCAAAAAACTTCCGATGATGCCGAGTAATATAAAAAACCCTCCCAATCCAATTAAAAATAGATCCATTGTATATGTTGTATTTAGCATCGTTCCTCCATTCAGAATTCTTAGTAAATGGATAAAAAAGTGTACTTTTAAAGATAGAATATTAGCTGTAATTTCAACTTGACATGAAAAAATATTTTTTTCTAATTCTTCTAAATAGTGGCCTTTTGGGTTGTCAAAACATGAGTACTTTAGAAGTGTCCGCCTCAGAAATTGAAATGGCATCCAATTGGTCTGAAAACGACCAACCCCCTACTTATGCAACATGCGAAGATTCTAATTTAATTAATGAAAGGGCTTGTTTTGAGTCGTTAGTGTCAGAGTCTATTGTTTTTTATTTAGCTTCTCAAATGGGTATTTCAACTGCTGAGCTTACTGAAGAAGTAATACTAACCATTCAAATCAATTCAGAGGGGTATTTTTCATTGCTTAATGCCCAAATAGAGGATACCCTACAAAACGCAATTCCCCAATTAGAAAACCTACTAAATGATGCTGTGGAACAAATACCCCAAGCGCAACCGGGAGTTAAAACAAACGTAGGAACTTTTGTGTCTACTAAATTTGAGCTGCCGATTCGAATTCTAGCAAGGAAATAAGTCAATGCAAAAAAGCACGATTATTTTAGGGATTGACCCAGGAACAACAATCATGGGTTTTGGGCTTATTCGCATAGAAAACAATACGATGGAATTATTGCATATGAATGAATTAGTCCTTAAAAAATACGAGGATCACTTTTTGAAATTGCATTACATCTTTAAACGTACAATTGAACTTATTGACAATTATCATCCCGACGAAATTGCTATTGAAGCTCCTTTTTTTGGCAAAAACGTACAGTCCATGCTCAAACTCGGAAGAGCTCAAGGAACGGCTATTGCTGCTGGCCTTTCACGTGAAATAGCGATTACTGAATACTCTCCAAAAAAAATTAAAATGGCAATTACAGGAAATGGAAATGCTTCAAAAGAACAGGTTGCTAAAATGCTGCAGCAACAATTAAAAATAAAAACATTACCCAAAAACCTAGATGCAACTGACGGGTTAGCAGCAGCGGTATGTCACTTTTACAATCGAGGAAAATCAGCCCAACAAAAAGCCTATACGGGCTGGTCAGCTTTTGTAAATCAAAATCCGGATAAAATTAAATCCTAATTTTACTCCACTAGTTTTTAGGAATGGCCAATCTTTATATTCATTTTCCGTTTTGCAAACAGGCCTGTCACTATTGTAATTTTCATTTTTCAACGTCTACTTCGAACCGCCTACCCCTTTGGGAGGCCATAGACAAAGAATATGAAATGCGTAAAAATGAAATCCTTCATCCCTTAGAAAGTATTTATTTTGGTGGGGGCTCACCTTCTTTACTGTCGTCTAATTTGCTTTCCGATTTTATTCAAAAAGTAAAAAAAAACCATTCCTATTCTCCCGATTTAGAAATTACCCTAGAGGTTAATCCTGACGATGTAGAGCATTCCTATTTAGAGGGCCTTTTACAAGCAGGAATCAACCGGTTGAGTGTAGGTATCCAATCCTTTCATCAAAGCGAACTAACTCTTATGAACAGAGCTCATAATGTGGACCAAGCGGAAAGGGCTTTAGATCAGATTTCAAAACTATTTCCAAATTTTTCATTGGATTTAATTTACGGTATACCCAAATCCAACCTAGATTTATGGGAGGAAAATATGCAACGTGCATTAACGTATAACCCACCCCATATTTCAGCTTATGCTTTGACTATTGAGCCCAAGACGGTACTCGATCATTTGGTTAACACTAAAAAAATTGAATTGCTTGACGATGCCCTAGTGAAAGAACAATATGATGTATTAGTTACAACTCTAGCGCAAAAAGGATTTGTAAATTATGAGTTTTCAAATTTTGGGATTCCTAGTTTTTTTTCAATTAATAATCAAAATTATTGGACAGCTAAGCCTTATCTCGGACTAGGTCCCTCTGCCCACAGTTATGACGGAAAGAGCACGCGAAGTTGGAATAAAGCCAATAACACCAAGTACTTAAAAGCTATTACTGAGGGGATATTGCCTTTTGATGAAGAGCAACTAAGTCGAAAAGATCGTTTTAATGAGTATGTAATGACCGGGTTAAGAACCCTTAACGGGATTTCTCTAGATGTTGTTCGGCAAAATTTCGGAGAACGTTATGGTGATTATTTAGAGGAACAGATGGATCGCCATATAGGGGAATGCAATTTGTATTGGGATGGAGATAGTATTAAGGTTACTCAAAAGGCAAAATTTTTAACCGATGGTATTGCCGCAGATTTATTTAAACTTTAATTCCTTTCTTTTTCCCAAAGCGAAATGTAATTTTCATAAAAGAGGGGCAAGGTTTCGATTCCTTTAAAAAAGTTAAATAATCCGAAGTGTTCATTTGGAGAATGTATAGAGTCACTGTCTAATCCGAATCCCATAAGAATAGATTTCACCCCTAATTCACGTTCAAACATTGGAACAATCGGAATACTTCCTCCTCCTCTATGGGGAATTGGAGCTACTTTAAAGGTCTCATAATACGCCTTATGTGCTGCTTGATACCCCATGTGGTCAATGGGTGTAACATAGGCATAGCCCCCATGGTGTGTTTGTACGCTTACTTTTACTCCTTTAGGAGCTAATGAAGTAAAGTGTTTTGTAAATAAAGTACTTATTGTATGCCAATCTTGGTTAGGCACAAGACGCATTGAGATTTTGGCATGAGCCATACTCGGAATTACGGTTTTAGCGCCTTCTCCAATATATCCTCCCCAAATACCATTTACATCCAAAGTGGGGCGAATGGAACGGCGTTCTTCATTAGAATATCCTTTTTCTCCTTGAACATCGACTATCCCGATGGAATTTTTAAAATTATCAAGCCAGAAGGGGGCTTTTCCCATTTCATTTCGTTCGTGTTCAGAAAGTTCTTCAACATCTTCATAAAAGCCCGGAATAGTTATGCGATGATTTTCGTCTGTTAATTTTGAAATCATTTCACACAGCACATTAATGGGATTGGCAACAGCACCTCCATATAAACCAGAATGTAAATCCCGGTTAGGCCCCGTAACGCTAACTTCCATATAACTCAACCCACGAAGTCCTGTGGTTATGGAAGGTTGTGAATTGGAAATCATTCCTGTGTCAGAAATCAAAATGACATCACAACTCAATTTGTATTTATTTGCTTTTACAAAAGATTCTAAGTGAATACTTCCCACTTCTTCTTCACCTTCAATCATAAATTTTATGTTGCAAGGAGCAGAACCGGACTCAAGCATTTTTTCTAGGGCTTTAATGTGCATAAAAACTTGTCCTTTATCATCACAAGCTCCTCGAGCAAATACGGCTCCGTCAGGATGCAAATGCGTTTTTTTAATTACCGGCTCAAAGGGGGGACTTTCCCAAAGCTCAAGTGGATCAGGAGGTTGAACATCATAATGCCCATAAACCAAAACCGTAGGAAGGTTTTCTGACACAAGCATTTCACCATAGACTATGGGGTGGCCTTGAGTCAGAATAAGTTCAGTGTGCAAACAACCTGCTTTCTGAAGGGCATGCTCAACCCATTTAGCGGTGGCAGCAACCTCATTTTTATAGCTGGGATCAGCACTTATGGAGGGTAACTTTAAAAACTCCATCCATTCTTCAAGAAATTGATTTTGTTGAGCAGTTAAATTCATCACTTTTAGTTAGCAGTGTTTTGCAAATCTAATGATGTATTTTTTTTGGAAGGGGAATTTTTAAAGGAAAACTTATTTATATTTGTCCTCCCTAATGCGGGTGTGGTGAAATTGGTAGACACGCTAGACTTAGGATCTAGTGCTTCACGGCTTGGGGGTTCGAGTCCCTTCACCCGCACAAGAAAACATTCATAGTGATATGGATGTTTTTTTATGTTTAAAATTGAAATTAATTAATTTAAATTTCCAAATTAACGATTGGATAAAACCTTAGTTGCTTTAAATTTATCTTCTGGGGTATTTGCGTTAAAGAGCACCTTTTCATCTTCTAGGGTAAGCATTTCAATGGAACTATTTATCAATACTTTTCTTGGACAAGAATAGCCTCTGGATAGAAAATCCAATAGAACAGGATAAGCTTTAGGTTCCCACAGGGTAATTAAAGGTTCTGGAAATTGAGTTTGTGAATTGTAGAAACAAGTTGCAAGTTTATTTGGATTTCTACCTTCAACCAAAAGTTGTATTGTTTGTGAATTGACCAGAGGCAAATCACACGCTATGGTTAGCCAAGCCGCATTTGGTTTTTTTTGAAATGCAGTTAAAATTCCTCCCATCGGACCCAATCCTAAAAACGTGTCTTCAAGGGGAGCCTTAAATTGATTAACTTGATTTGGCCTGCACGACTCAAAAATATCTTCGCAGTAGGGTTGCATGATGTCATTTAAATGCTCGTGTTGAGGTTTAGCATGGTAGATTAATTTTGATTTATCTATCCCCATTCGAGTACTTTGTCCCCCTGCTAAAATTAAACCCATAATAGGGGGGAGTTGATTTTTTAAATGAAGCTTTATCGTATTGGCGATCTCGTGCTTTTCATCCCAGGTAAACAAAGGAATATTAGCGTAATTAGAAATGGAATTTTTTATGTACGCGGGCACTGTTTTTTCTTTAGCCACAAATGCTATAACATGGGTTAAATTCTCTTTTCTTTTTAGTAAAGAGGCTTCTTTATCGGGATTGATGATCACAATTTGGCTTTTTCCTTTGTTGTGATTTCCATTGATTAGGGTTACCGCCCCATGATCGTAAAATGAATTTTTAAAAGGTAAGCTTGGAGCGGTTTGCAGTTGGTATTCGTGGTATTGAATTTTATCCGTATAAAGTGCAGTAAAGGGAGCGGGCGTTGCGGTAACTTCCTCCTTTGATTTATGATCCGCGTCAACAAAAACTAGATCCCAAGAATCTTTTAATTCATGGGCAATCAGCAAGGCTAATTTTTTGATATCCGCACAATGACTCCCCAAAATACTCAGTTCATTTCTTGAAAAGTAACCCAGGTGGGGTTTTGTCAATTGAGCGTGATTTTTAGCTTCCATAGTATTGTTTTTAGGGAAAAGAATCTTTTTAAAAGTAGCAATTTGATTGTATCCTAAAAAATAAAATTAATTTAGTGCAATTGGCAGTTAGAAATTGGAAGATGAAAAATTCGATTTACCTTGATTACAATGCAACCACACCTTGTGACAAAGAGGTAGTAGAGGCAATGCTTCCGTATTTTAGCGATACTTTTGGTAATGCCTCAAGCCAACATCACGCTTTTGGCTGGTTGGCTTCTGATGCTTTAGAGCAGTCAGCACATTCTCTTTCAAAAGTACTTGGGGTTTTACCTAACGAACTTGTTTTTACTTCAGGGGCTACAGAAAGCTGCAATACCGTTATTAAAGGGGTTTTTGAGGCGGCTTTACCACATAAAAATCACATTATAACTACTCAAACTGAACATAAAGCAGTTCTTGATGTATGTAAACAACTGGAAAAAAAAGGGGCTAAAGTAACCTATTTGGAGGTTGACGATCAAGGGGTTATTTCATTAGACGCTTTACAAAAAGCCATAACAGAGCAAACGGCCTTGGTTTGTATTATGTGGGCAAATAATGAAACGGGAGTTTTACAACCTTTAGCCTCTATTAGTGCTATTTGTAAAGAAAAAGGAGTGCTTTTATTTTCGGATGCAACCCAGGTATTGGGAAAAATTAAATTAGATTCTTTTTTTAATTGGGTTGATTTTGCTTGCTTTTCCGCACATAAAATCTATGGTCCAAAGGGGGTGGGATTGTTGTTTAGTAAAAAATCAGCACATTCTCAATGGGGGAGTTTTATTCAAGGGGGAGGGCAACAACGTAAACGTAGAGGAGGCACCTATAATATTCCTGGTATTGTTGGTTTGGCCAAAGCGATAGCGTTAAATCTTAAAACGCAAGAGGAAACAAGTCAACGGCTAGAGGCTTTTAGAAATGAAATTGAAAATAAATTAATTCAATTGGAAGGGGTTCAAGTGAATGGAGGTTTAGCGGATCGTCTTCCCAACACATTGAATGTTTCTATAGCGTATGTAGATGGAGAACAATTACTCAACGTTTTAGGACAAGAAATCGCAGTTTCAAACGGTTCAGCTTGTAATTCTGCAGCGGTTCACCCTTCACACGTGCTTACAGCTATGGGCGTTGAATCATCTTTGGCAATGGCTTCTTTGCGTATCAGTCTCGGTAAATTTAACACACCAACAGAGATAGAACAAGCTGTTGAGAAAATCATACAGTGTGTATCCAACCTAAGGGCTAAAAACATTTTATGGACCGATCGAAAATCCTAATTTCGTTCGTGAATAGGCCCTTTTTTAGTTCTTAATTTCCCCCCTTCTTTATTAGAAAACGCACTCATAATTTCGGAACAAATGCTGGCGGCAATCTCTTCTGGTGTATTTGCTCCAATTTCAAGACCAGCAGGAGCGTGTATGCGTTCAATGTCAGAGGCAGCGAGTGTAACCCCCTCCTCTTCCAATCTGGACAATATTTTATCGTAACGCTTTCTAGGGCCTAATAATCCAATATACCGAACGGGTGTTTGTAAAAGAATTTTAAGGTTTTTAATGTCCGTCTCAAAATCATGTGCCATCAATATAGCAGCTGTTCGGTCATCAAAGTCAGGGCGAGGCTTATGCTCTTTTTGAAATGTTTTTTGTATCCCAATGAGTTTTTCTTTATTCATTTTTTGAATATTACCAACTAAACTCACTTCCCAATCTAAAACCTTAGCAAAATCGAGTAGTGGATACACATCGTAATTATCCCCATAAATAGCTAAATGAAAAGGTGCAGGGATAAATTCAATAAAAGCCGAAAGAGGTTCCTGGTCAAGTTCAAAATGGGCTATTTTAGATTTTCTTTTTTCTAAAACGGTTTGAATTTCACCCAACAATACATTTTTCAAATTCGTATCAGTACAATTTTCTAATTCACGAGAATCGATATCATAATAAAATGTTGATCCTAAAGGGAGGGAGGGATGATGTTGACCGGTAAGGGTTACAAGGATATGAGATTTTCTAGAGTGAATAATTCGTTGCAGCAACTCAATTGCGTGATTCTTTTTATCAATAGGCTGAATCAACACATCAATAACTCCATTGCAACCCAGTCCTACTCCAATTTGGTTTTCATCGTCATTAGAAGTATCATAGGTAATTAAAGAAGCTTCCTCTTTTAGGATGGCAATTTTTGAACGTTTTAAAGTATCTCCTTCTAGGCATCCTCCACTGATTCCCCCAACAAAAGTACCGTTCTCAAAAATTAACATTCTGGCCCCTTCTCTTCGGTATGAGGATTCCTCAACCCGAACAACTTGCGCAATAGCAGCTTTGTTATTTTCATCTTTAAAAGAGTAGAATAAATTGAGAATTGATTTTATTTCTTTCATAGCATTTTAAAAATCCTTTTTGTAGATCAAAAATAGCGTGAAGGGGTGACAATTAAATTCAACCCAACCGTTTTTTTAATATATTACGCCACTTAATCAAGTTTTAATTGGCTTATAAACATAAGGTTTTCTATCAAATGACCCTAAAAGACACTTACAATCGAGATATAAACTACGTAAGAATTGCAGTGACAGACCGTTGCAACCTTAGGTGTTTTTATTGTATGCCTGAACAGGGGATTGTTTATGAACCTAAGGCTCATTTGTTAAGCTATGAAGAAATTATACGCCTATTAACTATTTTAGGGCAACTGGGCTTTACTAAGGTAAGGTTTACCGGTGGGGAGCCTTTCCTTAGAAAAGATTTTACTCAGTTAATAGAAAAAACCGCTGCTTTAAGCGCTTTTGAAAACATCCATATCACAACCAATGGGACTCTGGTTCAAAACCATATTCCCTTGTTAAAAAAGCTCGGAATTACAAAACTCAATTTAAGTTTAGATACCCTTAATGAAGAGCGCTTTAAAAAAATCACACGTAGAGACGATTTTTCAAAAGTATGGGACACTTTACAGGTATTGATAAAAGAAAACTTCAGTGTAAAAGTGAACGCGGTGGCTATGAACGGTATTAATACAGAAGACATCATCCCTATGGCTGAATTGGCAAGAGAATATCCAATTCACGTCCGTTTTATTGAGGAAATGCCCTTTAATGGAGGAGCAAAAGAGAATCAAAAGATATTTTCTTCAAAAGAAATTCTAAGCACTTTACATAAGCATTTCCCCGATTTAAAGGTTTTGTCTGGAAAACATGGGGATACGGCTACCGAATATACCGCAGCTCATTTTATAGGAAAAATTGGAATCATTCCCGCTTTTTCTAGAACGTTTTGTACTACTTGTAATCGGTTACGAATTACAGCCAATGGTGAGATTAAAACCTGCCTTTACGACGGAGGTGTTTTTAGTATGCGTGATTTTTTACGTTCTGGGGCTACTGACCTAGAAGTAAAAGAAAAATTTATTGAATTAATTCGATTAAAACCTAAAGATGGTTTTGAAGCTGAAAAATTTACTACACAATCCGTTATTCGGAATGAAAGTATGAGTTCAATTGGAGGATAATGGAAAGAATTGATTTTATTACCTATGAGAAAGCGATTTCCATCATCAAAGCCCATCTCTTTGAAAGGGATCCAATAGCATTACCTATAGAAGAAGCCGGAGGAGGAATCCTTGCAGAGCCTTTTATTGCAGATCGTGATTTTCCACCGTTTGACCGTGTTACTATGGATGGAATTGCGATACACTATTCCTCTTATGCTAAAGGTCAAAAAGAGTTTAAGATTGCAAAGACAGTTGCTGCCGGGAGCCCACAAAGCGAGTTAACCGACCCTGCCCAGTGTATAGAAATTATGACGGGAGCAATGTTACCTCTTTATTCAGATACCATTATTCCCTATGAGGATATCGTTATTAAAGAGGGAAAAGCGACAATTGTAAATAGCCCAATCCAAGAAAGACAAAACATTCATTTTAAGGGTTCTGACCTAAAAGCTAAAGCCACATTAGTGACCAAAGGAAGTAGACTTTCAAGTGCAGAAATTAGTGTTGCAGCCGCCATTGGCAAAAAAAACATCTTGGTCAAAAAAATGCCCAGTGCCGTGATAATTTCCACGGGTGATGAATTGGTTGATGTTCACGAAACACCTAAACCTCACCAAATACGAAGATCAAACGTATACGGTATACAAAATACCCTCAAAGAGTGGGGAGTAAAGGCTGATTTAAAACATTTATCAGATCATGTTTTGCAAATGGAATCTTCTTTAAAACAACTTTTAGAGGATTATGATGTTCTTATTTTGACAGGGGGAGTGTCAAAAGGGAAATATGATTTTCTGCCTCAAGTATTAACAAGTTTAGGAGTAAAAAAACACTTTCATAAAATTCAACAACGACCAGGGAAACCCTTTTGGTTCGGAACTAGCACAAACAATAAACAAATTTTTGCTCTACCCGGAAATCCAGTTTCTTCATTCGTTTGTTTGTATGCCTACATCAAAAAATGGTTGCAATTTTCATTGGGTATAGAGGAAGAAAACTGTAAAGTAGTTTTAGATCAAGAGATAACATTTCAGCCTGACTTAACTTATTTTATTGAAGCTAAACTTAAAATTGATAACGAAGGAATAATGAGAGCCACTCCCCTAAAAGGGAATGGTTCAGGAGATTTTGCTAACTTAGTAGATGCCGATGGATTTTTAATCCTACCTCAACAAAAAAAAATATTTGCTAAGGGAGAAATATATCCCTTTGTCGCTTACAGAAAAATTAATCATTTGTTATGAATTGTACAAACTCAATAATTTGTCATCCAGAAAAAATAGCGGGTGTATCAAATTCATTTAAAAAGGGTTTTATGTCTATTCTTACAACCTCTTTGATGATATTCCTCCCCAAATATCCTCTTTGTATAGCGGCTTATTTCGGAGCTTTATTGATTTTTTTTGATATTGATAATATGGTTTTAGTACCAATATTTACCCATTTAAAACCTTTTTTAGGTTTTTCCATTTTGGTCTTAATCGTATTGAATTTTAAAAAAGAAAAATCACCTTTAGCAATAGAACTTAGAATAATTGCATTATTGCTTCTTATTTCCAGTAGGTATATGAATTTTACTGTGATACCTTCTATTTACATATATTTAATTTTTCTATTTGCAGCATGGTATAATGGTAATTTTAAATCGTCTTATAATTTTCTATTAAAAAAGATAAAAGTTAGCAAAGCATGAGAATTCTCTTTTTCGGTATCGCGAAAGATATAGTGGGTAAAGCTACAGTAGAGTTTCAAAATGAAATTCAATTTCCCATTCAAGTGGGAGCGTTAAAAGCAGAATTAATAAAAAAATTCCCTGCCCTAGGAGAGTTATCTTCATTAGCAATTGCCTTGAACAGTCATTATGCTACAGACGATATGTCGGTTTCAGCACAAGACGAAATCGCTTTAATTCCCCCAGTAAGTGGAGGTTGATTATGGATATAAATATTAAAATTGTTTCCGAAATTGATACCACGATAGGGTATCATTATTTGGCTCATGAGGAAAGTGGAGGGCACTCTATTTTTATTGGGAGTGTTAGAAACTCAACTCAAAATGAAACAGTTCATGAGCTTTTTTTTGAAGCTTATGAATCAATGGCGCTCTTGGAAATGGAAAAAATAGCGAAAGAAGCTTCACAAAAATGGAACCTTCAAAAAGTAATAATGCACCATGCAGTAGGTACAAAAAAGGTAAAAGAACCTGTTGTTTTAGTGGGCGCCTCTTCAGCCCATCGCGAGGCCTGTTTTGAAGCCTGCCGATTTTTAATAGACACACTAAAGGAACGAGTGCCTATTTGGAAAAAAGAATTTTTTGAGAATAAAAAAGTTTGGGTAACCCCACATCCTTAATTTTAAAGGAAATATTTAGTTATGAAAAATAAATTATCTCATTTAGACGCTTCTGGTAATGCGCGAATGGTTGACGTTGGAGAAAAGGATGTGGTATCAAGAACGGCAACTGCTTCGGGTGAAATTATTTTCCCTAAAGATGTATTAGACACCCTTAGGAAACAAGATTTTTTAAGTGCAAAAGGGAGCATAATTCAAACGGCAGTTATTGCTGGAATTCAGGGTGTTAAAAAAACAGCCGACCTCATTCCCCTTTGCCATTCGCTCGCACTTTCCAAAGTAAAAATTGATATTTCTCAAAGTAAATTAGGACTTACAATTGTATGCGAAGTAAAATGTATGGGCCAAACCGGTGTAGAAATGGAAGCCTTAACCGGAGTTTCTGTAGCCGCTCTTACCGTTTATGATATGTGTAAAGCTTTATCACAGGAGATTCGGATCACCTCAATTCAATTGGATGAAAAAAAAGGAGGAAAAAAAGATTTCACACGATCAAAATGAGTTCTTCTCGGTACGACAGACAAATTATCCTTAAAGAATTTGGACCAAAAGCACAAGATAAACTGGCTTCAGCCCGAGTTTTAGTAGTAGGTGCCGGAGGCTTAGGCATACCTGTTTTACAATACCTTAATGCAATGGGCGTTGGTCACTTGGGAATAGTTGATGGTGATCGTGTGCAAGAAAGTAACTTGCATCGCCAGGTTATCTACACAGAAAAACAAGTAGGAGACTATAAAGTAGCGGCCGCTAAATATTTTTTACAAAATCAAAACAGCCAAACGATTATTGACACATTTTGTGAATTTTTAAATGAGAAAAATGCAATTGAACTCATTTCAAAATTTGATATTGTTGTTGATGCATCCGATAATTTTCCCACTCGTTACCTGGTTAACGATGCCTGTGTAATTCTAAAAAAACCTTTTGTTTACGGAGCACTTTATGGATTTGAAGGGCAGCTAAGCGTTTTTAATTATAATGAAGGGCCTACGTATCGGTGTGTATTTCCCACCCCCCCTAAAGCCGATGAAATCCCAAATTGTGATACCCAAGGGGTTCTAGGCATACTGCCGGGAATTGTTGGAAACCTTCAAGCCTTAGAAACCGTAAAACTGATTGCGGGAATAGGGACACCATTGTCTGGCAAATTATTGATTTTTGATGCTTTGGAACAACAATACCATCAATTTCATATTCAGAAAAAACATGAAAATAGCCAAATTTACACGCTACAGAAATCATATGCGATAGCTTGTGCAGAACCAATGCACACAATCAATGCCGAAGTATTTCTAAAATTACATCAACAGGAAGCCCTTCAAATAATTGATGTAAGAGAACCTGAAGAGGTAAAAAACGCTCCTTTTACGGGGGCACTCAATATTCCATTTCAACATTTGTCAGACAACATCAAAGGGGAATCCTTAGGCACAGTAGTTTATTTTCTTTGTCAATCTGGAGTAAGAAGTGCAAGAGCCATTCAGCAGCTTCAGGAGCACTACCCCAACACCAAATTTATTTCTGTAGAAGGGGGAATTAAAGCACTTTTGACATATGAATATTGATCCGACACAGTGGGTAGCTCTGGTTCTGTTTTTTTTTCTGATTGCAACCTTGTATTCTTCTGTTGGATTTGGTGGAGGCTCTAGTTATCTCGCACTACTTTCACTGATGGGCTTCTCCTTTTTTTTTATTCGAACCAATGCACTTCTCTGCAACCTTATTGTTGTGAGTGGAAGTTCCGTATTGTTTTATAAAAACAAACTCATTCACTTTAAAGACATTTTTCCTTTTGTGGTAGCGAGTATACCCTTGACCTTTTCAGGATCGCTTTTAAAATTAGAAGAAACCCTTTTTTTTATCCTCCTTGCCCTTACTCTAATAGGATCCTCCTTATCCTTGTTTTGGCAAACCTTTTTTTTAAAGAATCAAAACTCCCAAGAAAAAAAAATCCCCCTTTACTTGAATTATATCATAGGAGGAGCTATTGGGTTTTTGTCCGGTTTGGTAGGCATAGGTGGGGGGGTATTCTTAGCACCTTTACTGCTCCATTTACGTTGGGGGAAGCCCGTTAAAATTGCAGCATTAACGGCCTTTTTTATACTAGTGAATTCTCTTTCAGGACTCTTGGGATTGGTATTAAATAACACGTTCGATTTTTCTTTTTCTACTACACTTCCCTTACTTATTGCCGTTTTTATTGGTGGGCAATTGGGTGTGCGAATAAGCATCCGTAAGGGGAGCTCAATTTGGATAAAAACCTTAACCGGGATACTGGTGTTAAGTGTAGGAATTCGAATTCTTATTACACAAGGATTTGCGGTTTTCGCTTAACTTATTCTGATTTATATTTTTGATACACCTTAGGAGTATCAATGTCCACCAAAGCAGATTTTGGAAATGGAATTGGGGTACAATTTTCTCTATTTTCTTTAATAAGTTGCTGAGCTCCTACGTCTTTATTTAAGCGCGTTAAGGAGTCAAAATAACACCTGTCAAAAAGAGCCGGGACTCCCCACTTTTCATTTTCATAGGCAGTAGTAATGATCTGATTTTTACCCTTTTGAAAAGAGGTGTAAAAGGATAAAATCGCTTTACTGTCGATAAAGGGTTGATCGGCTAAATAAATAAAGACACCTTCTGCCTCTGGGCATTGCGTCAGAACGGAAGAAACACCCATAGCAATAGAGGTTCCGATGCCTTGTTCCCAATTCGGATTATAAACGATTTTTATGGGAAAAGAGTCTAGTTGTTGTCTAATTTTCTTTTCATAGGCACCAAGAACAACAAATACGTCTTGATCTAATCCTAACCCTGTTTCAATACTGTGTTCAATAAGCGTTTTACCCTTCCATTGAAGAAGCTGTTTGGAAGTTCCCATACGTGACGACTTCCCAGCGGCCAATAATAATAGCGGTAATGTACTCATAGCATACAATCAATTTAAAACAGAATAAGGCTATGGTGGTGGCAAAGGGCTTCCTAATGGGTGAACTTTACACCTACAAAATTAAAACTGTGGGAACAATTTATCCTGCTAAAATTTTATCTGAAATTAAAGGTTGATTGTAATGTCGAATCCCCGTGGCTTTGTATATAGCATTTGCTAAAGCTCCCATAATAGGAGGGAACGGAGGTTCGCCCAAACCGGTAGGGTCAACTTCATTTTTAACAAAATGGACCTCAATTTCTTTAGGCGCTTCGCCGTGTCGTATCAATCGATAATCATCAAAATTCTTTTGTTCAGGCACTCCATCTTTAAACGTCAAGGCGCTGTACATTGCATGACCAATGCCATCAACACTTCCCCCTTCAGCCAAATTAATGGCGGCATCTGGATTGACAACAATTCCACAATCAATAGCGCAGTATACTTTTTGTACAACAGGCTTCCCTTTTTCCATAACAACATCAAGGACGTTTGCTACATAAGAGTTGTGACAAAAATAGGCTGCGGTACCTCTATGCACATTGGGGTCAGTATTGCCCCAATCAGATTTTTCTTTAACCAACTTTAGCACTCCTGCATAGCGATCAGCTTCATAATCGTTATTCTCTCCAACAGGATTTTTAGCGGCTCGATCAAGTAATTCTAACCTAAAATCAATAGGATCTTTACCTGCGGCTTCTGCTACTTCATCTAAAAACGCTTGCTCTGCTCCTGCAATAAAATTGGATCGGGGTGCTCTAAAGGCTCCTACAGTAATGTTTGAGTTTGCTGTCCAATCTTCTGCCATATAATGATCTAAAGCGCCCGCAGGAAAACGGTTTGCTGCAAGTGGACTTTCAGGTATCCCACCAGCTCTAACATGAAAAGCGATAAGATTGTTATTTTCATCTAAACCGGCTCGATAATAAGCATGATAAGCAGGTCGGTAAGTACCTTGGGTCATGTCGTCCTCTCGAGAATATACTAGTTTTACGGGTTGGTTCATTTCTTTTGAAATGACCGCAGCTTCAGTTAAAAAGTGGCCGTAAAGCCGTCTTCCAAATCCTCCACCCATTCGCGTCATTTGAATGTCAATTTTTTCAATAGGCATACCCAAACGTTTGGATACACTCCCCTCCATTATTTCAGGAGTTTGAATTGGGCCCGCTAAAATGGCTCTTTCCTCGGTAACATCGGCAAAAAAGTTCATGGGCTCCATAGTATTGTGCGCCAAAAAGGGACACGTATAATTTCGTTCGATGATTTTCACTGCTTTTTTAAACATCGCTTCCGGGTCACCATCTTTGCGAACTACACGACCTTTCTTTTTCGACATTTTTTCAAAAATAGCTCTATGATCCTCTGTGCTTTCTAAACCAGCAGGAGTTTCAACAGTCATTTTACGTCCAAAAAAGTCCATCTCTTTTTTAGTGCCTGGAGCCAATTCCCATTCTAGTTTAAGCTCTTTTTTGGCTTGCATGACTTCCCAAGTCGAGTTACCAACAACTACAGCCACCTCATTAAAGGCATCGTTATCAAAAGCCCCTAAATCGTAATCCTCAAGATGGGTTTTCATTGCAAAAACCTTTCGAACACCGGGCATTTGAGCAGTTTGACTGTCGTCTATAGATTTTAATCGCATTCCAAATGCTGGTGGGTGAACAATCATGGCAATTAGCATATTGTCCGCTTTGTAGTCTATTCCGAAGAGCGGTTGTCCGGTAACAATTTTCTGCCCGTCCACGTTTTTTCGTGAGGTACCAATGATCTTAAACTCCGAAACTTCTTTGAGTAAAACTTCAGCGGGTACTTCTAATGTTGATGCTAAAGAGGCAACCTCTCCATAAGTCAATGTTTTTCCACTGGTTTCGTGAAGAATGGTTCCTTCATTTGTAGTAAGTTCATTTTCAGGAACGCCTAAGGTTTGTGCAGCAGCACTTAATAACATGGCGCGTGCTGTTGCTCCAGCCATTCGTAAACTTTGCCACCCCTGTCTGATGGATTGACTTCCACCGGCCAATTGTCTTTTGAAAAGCGTTGTATTTAATGGGGCTTGTTCTACAAGAACATTATCCCAATTAATGTCCAATTCTTCAGCCACTATCATCGGCATAGAGGTTTTTACATTTTGCCCAATTTCAGGATTGGGTGACATAATGGTAACCATGCCATTGTCTCCTACCTTTAAATACCCGTTGAGTGTAAACCATTCTTTGGGTAAGGCCTTTACTTGTTTAGGCGTCATATCGCAAGAGGCAAGCCAATTGAAACTTAGCATTAGGCCTCCTGAAGCTAGTGTACTTCGTTTTATAAATGAACGTCTTCCGATACCTGTTTTTGTAGATTTCATAACAATAAGTTTTAAGAATTAGCAGCCGTTTTGATAGCGGCTTTTATACGTGTGTATGTTCCACATCGACAAATATTTCCGTGCATTGCGGCTTCAATATCTTCATCAGAAGGATTTGGATTGCTGTTTAGTAGGGCTGTTGCGCTCATAATTTGCCCTGCTTGACAATATCCACATTGCGGCACATCATGCTCAATCCACGCTTTTTGAACAGGGTGATCAGCTGATGCTGAAAGCCCTTCGATGGTTGTGATTTTTCCTTCGCCTACTGAAGACACAGGAAGTTGACATGAGCGTAAAGCGGTCCCGTTCAAGTGAATTGTACAGGCTCCACATTGTGCGATACCACAGCCGTATTTTGTTCCGACCAAATTTAAATGATCACGAAGAACCCATAAAATGGGGGTAGAGGGGTCAACTTCTACATTGTGTAGTTTCCCATTGATGTTTAACTGATAGAGTGCCATACTATTTATTTTAAGTTTAAAATTACGTAAAACGTTTTTAATAGGGTATTATTTCCAATAAATATCAACTGACTAATATTCCATTCGATAGAATGGATTCAAAAATTAATTTTATTTATGATTCTTTATGAGAGCCATCGCAAATAGGGGCTTTTTTTGATTTGCCACATCCGCATAATGTAAAGCGTTCTCCATGCGGTATTTCTTTCCCCTCTTCATCAAGTAAAATAACCACTCCTTCAACTAGCAGTTGTCCACTCGGTTTTCTCGTAATTTGTGTTTTTCCCATTATCAAGTAAGTAATTTATAGTTTATTGAATTGTTTGTTTTTTTCTTTTAATGTAGCTGAGAATTTGATTCTCCAAAAGGGGTAGGGTCAAGGTACCTCTTTTTAAAATTTCCTCGTGAAATTCTCGAATATCGAAATCACTTCCCAATTCTTTCATGGCTTTTTCACGAAGCTCACGAATTTTTATTTCACCAATTTTGTAAGACAAAGCCTGACCAGGCCATGATATATAACGATCGATTTCGGTATTGACTTCATGTAATGATAGGGCAGTATTAGAGGCCATAAAGGCTACCGCCTGATCTCTACTCCATCCAAAGGCATGAATTCCGGTATCTACTACCAATCGGCAGGCACGCCACATTTCGTAGGTAAGTTTACCAAAATGTTCGTAGGGTGTTTCGTAAATTCCCATTTCTTCTGCCAAATATTCGGTATAGAGTCCCCATCCTTCGCCATAGGCCGACAAATAGAGGTTTTTTCGGAATTGGGGAATGTGGTCGGGTAATTCTTGATTTAACGCCCCTTGAAGGTGATGTCCCGGAACAGCCTCATGCGCAGTCAATGAAGGGATAACATATAGCGGTCTGCTGGAAAGATTATAAGTATTCACCCAATAGTATCCCGGATCTGTGCTGTTTTTTGGTGATCCAACATATCTGCCACCGGTGTACTTAGGCGCTATAGAAGCAGGTACTGGAGCTACACCATAGGGTTTTCTGGGAAGGGTAATAAAATACCGCGGCAACTGTTCGTCTAACTTTTTGGCAATATTACGAGCGTGTTTGAGTAACATTTCTGGAGTAGTTGCATAAAACTTAGGCGAGGTTCTTAAGTAGGCAATAAAGTCGTCAAAAGTACCTTTAAATCCTACTTCATCAATAATGGATTCCATCTGTGACCGTATACGAGCCACCTCTGATAAGCCAAGTGAGTGGATGCCTTCAGGGGTCATTTGTTGTGTTGTATAATAGTCAATTCGACTTTGGTAATAGGCTTTTCCATTAGGAATTTCAGAAACTCCCAAAGTTTTTCGGGTACGTAAAAAATACTCTTGCTCAAAAAAGTTTTTTACCTCTTCAAAAGCAGGGATCACCTTTTCTACTACAACTGTTTTTGCTGCTGCTTGAAGGGAATCTTTTTCTGCCTCTGTCAATTGGGTGGGGAGATTTAAAAACGGACTGTAAAAAAAGTTTTCTTCAGCTGTTGATGTTATGTGTTGATTATAAGTAGACTCATAGCCTTTAAAAATAACAAGCGGTTGTCCCATGCCGGCTTCCAATCCTTTTTCGATTAAGGCTTTTTGCTGTTTTATGTAGGTAGGAATTCCTTCTAACGTGCGTAAGTATATTAAAGCACTTTTTTTATTTGTCAAGGGACGAACGCGATAGGTCAAACTGGAATGAAAACCAGCATCAGACAAAATAGGATTCCAATGAGTTTTAAATTGGTATTCAACTACGGCTTCATTGAGAACAAAGTCGAGTAGGGAATAGGAAATCTGATCCTCCTCGTTTAGTAACTTATAATCAAGGGTATTGAGTTCATTTTTCAATGAATCACAAAACTGGGCATATTGTTCAAAACGTTGTTCGCTGTAATCGCCTAATGGATACTGTTCATTATCTGATTGTTCATAGCTCTCATAAGCTGTGATTAGCCTGGTTAACTTATTTTCTTTTGTTGGATTTTGACACATAACCCATAATAGGCTGCCAAAAGTGATTAAAATTTTTCTCATATTATTATTGCTTTTTGTTTGTGCCAGACACAGTAAAAAACACTGGGAAAGGCATTGGTATGCTCATAATTTTCAACTACTAAAGAAATTGTAGCTAGCGTTTGAACGGAATAATTAAGGGGTTAAGGCTTGTTTCATTTTAACGAAAATTGCAGTATTATCGTAGATCCCTTTGAATAAAGAGGCTTTAGGGCCAAAACTAAATACAGGAACCATGGTGGCCGAATGCCCTTTTGTACTGTAAATTCCTTTTACTCTACCTTCAGAAATTATTCCGCCACTGAGGTTAAGCCCTCCGGTTTCGTGGTCTGCAGTTACTATTACAAGTGTATTTCCTTGTTTATTTGCAAAGTCAAGCACCTTTTGTATGGTACGATCGAATTCCTCAAACTCAGAAAGCATGTACTCTAAATTATTATCATGACTTCCCCAGTCAATTTGCGACCCTTCAATCATCATAAAAAAGGGAGCTTCTTTTTGAGAGAGTTTTTGAAGGCTGATATCAACTAAAGATTCTAAATCGGGACTTCTGCCCTCTTTTAACGGAGGCGGTTCATCATTATAGGTAAAGTACCCAATTTTTTCAGCGGTTGATTTTTCAAATTCCCTTGTGCTGGATACAAATTCATATTCATTCATTTCAGAAATTAGATTTCGTTTGTCTTCCCGACTCACAAAATGTTTTTTTCCTCCACCAATAAATAAGTCTACATCATGTTCACTTAATTGAAGGGCAATGTCTTGGTATTGATTCCTTAGAGGCACTTTAGCATAGAATGAAGCTGGTGTGGCGTGAACAATGCTAGAGGTGGCTATTAATGCCGTAGTATAGCCTAACGCTTCACAGTGTTCTAAAATACTTTTTTGAGGTTGATCTTGACTGTCGATTCCCAAAACTTTGTTGTAGGTTTTGTATCCTGTAGCCATAGCCGTTCCACTTGCCGCGGAGTCGGTAACAAGTTGATCAATGGCATGGGTTTTCGATAAACCCACAAATTCAAAACCTTCTAATGCAGTTGCGTTTTTATTGGCATACATTCCTGAACTTATTTGGGTAAGTCCCATTCCGTCGCCGATCATCAATATAATATTTGGTTGTTTTTGATTCTGACCATAAACAGAAAAAACAAAAAGAAAAAGTAAGGGTAAAAGTCTCATAAAAATTCAAAATAGAATCAAATATACAATTCCCAACCTCATGATTTTCAATCTTTGCTCATTTTCTTTCTGTATTCAAATACGTACCTTTAAACCTCAATTGTTGTGAATTGAAAAATGTAAGTAACAAACCGATTGATATAGTCATTGCTTGGGTAGATGGAGAGGATCCTATGCTGAAAAAAAAGCGAATGAAATACCTTCAGAATTCCCACTCAAAAGGCATTTCTGGAGCTGCTCCCACGCGATTTCGTTCCTTAAAAGAAATCGAATATTGTGTTCTTTCCATCTTTAGATTTGCTCCTTTTGTTCGCAATGTATTTATCGTAACCGATCAACAAGATCCCAAAGTTGATGCCGTTGTAAAAGACTATTTTCCAGACCGCTTGAAAGACATCAGAATAGTTGATCATCAAGAACTATTTGTAGGATTTGAAGCTTTTTTACCCACCTTCAACAGTATTTGCATAAGTAATATGATTTGGCGTATCAACGGATTAGCGGAACATTTTGTGTATTTCAATGATGATATTTTTTTAACACAATCCATTCACCCTACAGACTGGTTTGAAGGTGATTTTCCTGTTTTAAGAGGCAAATGGGTAGCCAGCCCTTATGAGCGTTTGCTTTGGGATTGGATAAAACAAAAAGCCATGCCCAAAAGGTATGCTTCCTTAACAGCTTCTTTTCAAGTAAATCAATGGCGCGCATCGGCCATGTTAGGCTTTAAGGGTATTTATTTTCGATCAGGGCACACCCCTCTTGCCTTAAAAAAAAGCACCTTAGCGCACTATTTTCATAACCATCCAGAAATTTTAAAAGAAAATATTTCCCATCGCTTTCGGCATTACAGTCAATTCAATACTGTGGCTTTGGCGAATCATTTGGAAATTCAAAAAGGGAATCCCATTCGGCGTTCCCCACAAGCGCTCTATATTCAACCCCATAATCGAAAAGAAAACTATGTTGCCCGAAAAATGAAATTACTTAAGTCAGATTCAAAATACCTTTTTGTTTGCATTCAAAGTTTGGATTTAGCCAGGGAGTCCGTTCAAAAAAATACATTTTTGCTGCTAGACAGATTAATAAAACTCAAATCATGACTCAAAAAGGAAAAAAAATGGCCGTGATTTCCATGGCACGGAATGCTCCTCATTTTGTTTCAAAATGGATTTCGTATTATGGTAGCCAATTCGGGTTTGAACATTTGTATTTGTTTCTCGATGGATTAGAACAACCCTTACCTGAAAATGCAGATCGAATTCATTGTTTTCAAATTCCCCATAAACCCTTATCTCGAACACGTGGAGATAAGGAACGCGCAAAAAAAATCTCAACCTTTGCTTATACGCTATTTGAAAAATACGATGGGGTAATTGCTCTTGATATTGATGAATTTTTAGTTGTCGATCCTAAAGTAAACATAACCCTACACGATTATCTAGTCAATCAAAAACAACACCCGTCTTTATCTGCTCTTGGGGTTGATGTTATTCAACATCCCAAAAATGAAAAAGAAATGAATTGGTCAAAACCCATCTTATCCCAACGTTCCTACGCCATGTTGTCTGATCGATATACCAAACCGATAGTAGCTTTTCAGCCCGTCCAATGGGGGGCTGGATTTCATCGAATTAAAGGGGAAGACTTTACAATTGATCCCCATCTCTATCTCTTTCATTTAGGAGCAGCAGATTTAGTCCTTACTGAAAGAAAGCTTCATGATCAAGAAATGGTTAAGGAAGGGTGGAAAGGCCATCTAAAGCGAAGAGCAAAATCAGTTCAACAAATTCAACTCTTAGACCCTCAAGGCGAAGAACAAATGAAAAAGGCACAGCACTATTTTTCAAAAAACAGGAAATGGTACGCTTGGAACAAACCCGCCCCGCTTAAAATGAATCCCCTTGTTGAAATTCCCGAACGCTTTAAAAGGGTTCTGTAAACATTCCTTTTATCTTTGCCCTGCCAATAGCTAATTAAATTGTATTTGAAGTGAAAAAGATCCAAATGGTTGACTTAAAAGGGCAATACAACTTCATAAAGGATGAAGTTGACCGTGCACTTGAAGATGTTTTTCAAACGACGTCATTTATTAATGGCCCTGCGGTTCAAGAGTTTCAAACGAATTTAGAGCACTATATGGGTGTAAAACACGTTATCCCCTGTGCTAACGGAACAGATGCCTTGCAGATCGCCTTAATGGGTTTATCACTTTCTCCAGGAGACGAAGTCGTAACGCCTAATTTCACCTTTGCCGCTACTGTTGAGGTTATTGCACTACTTAAATTAAAACCCGTTTTGGTGGATGTTGATCCTAAAACATTTATGCTAAATGTTGACGCAGTAGAAAAGGCAATTACTGCAAAAACAAAAGTAATTTTACCGGTTCATTTGTTTGGACAATGTGCTCCAATGGAACCTCTTTTAACTCTTGCCCAAAAACACGGAATCTATGTGTTGGAAGATAACGCCCAAGCCCTAGGGGCCGTTTATACATTTTCAAATGGCAAAAAAGCTAAAGCAGGTACTATAGGCCATGTAGGGGCAACTTCTTTTTTTCCTTCAAAAAATTTAGGTGCCTTCGGAGATGGAGGAGCAATCTTTACAAATGACGATGCTTTGGCACACAGCCTAAGAGGTATAGTAAATCATGGAATGTACGAACGGTATCATCATGATGTTGTGGGAGTAAACTCTCGTTTAGATTCCATTCAAGCTGCCATTTTAAATGTTAAATTAAAGTATTTAGACTTTTATAACGAGAAAAGAAAAACAGCAGCCCTTCACTACAATAAAGCATTTGCTCATTCAGAGGCACTGATTACCCCCTACAGAGAAGCACAATGTGATAGCCATGTATATCATCAATACACCTTACAGATTAAAAAGGGGAATCGTGATGAATTGGTTCAACACCTAGCAGATCATAACATTCCGTGTGGTGTGTATTATCCCATTCCCTTGCATCAACAAAAGGCATATGCCGACCCAACTGAAGAAGATTCCTCTTTCCCCAATACAATACAATTGTGTAAGGAAGTGATTTCCCTTCCCATGCATACGGAATTAGCCCTAGATCAAATTGAATTTATTTCAAAACAAGTTCTTTGTTTTGTCAATAAAGTTTAATGCTTTTCTTTTACAGTTCATCTTTTACAATTATCTTCCTCTTTTTAAAATTCAATCATGAAAAAAAGTTTATTATTTATCATACTTCTAAGTCATAGCCTTATCTGGTCACAGCAAACCTATATCCATTGTGGACAGCTTTTTGATGCTCAAAAAGCAAAATTTTTGGGTCCTCATACAATTGTTGTGAATGGAGAGACCATAGTGTCTGTTTCTCAAGGGTTTCAAAATCCGTCTTCATCGGAGGCAACCGTTATAGATCTCAAAACAAAGACAGTATATCCAGGTTTTATTGACATGCACGTGCATATTGAAGGAGAATACACACCCACCCAATACCTCAATAAATTTCAAGCCAATGATGCGGATGTCGCCTTTGATGCCGTTAAAATTGCAATGCGTACTCTTGAAGCCGGTTTTACCACCGTACGCGATATGGGAGGGAGTGGTGTAAATATCGCTTTGCGAAATGCCATTAATAAGGGCAAAGTATCTGGCCCTAGAATTTTCACAGCAGGAAAAGCCGTAGGAACTACTGGCGGGCATGCTGATCCTACCAATGGGTTTAAAGCGTCTATTCAAGGAGATCCAGGACCTAAAGAAGGGGTGATCAATTCGGTTGATGATGCTAAAAAAGCGGTACGTCAGCGGTATAAAAATGGAGCCGATTGGATAAAAATTACGGCTACTGGCGGTGTGTTGAGTGTAGCCAAAAACGGTCAAAACCCTCAATTTACAGAAGAGGAAATTGCGGCGATTACAAGTACAGCAGCTGATTATGGGTTTAAGGTAGCCGCTCATGCCCATGGCGATGAGGGGATGTATCGTGCAGTTGCCAATGGGGTTACCACAATTGAACACGGAACCCTTATTGAAAAACGGACCATGGAACTAATGAAAGAGAAAAAAGCCTATTTGGTGCCTACAATTTCCGCAGGAAAATTTGTAGCTGAAAACGCAAAAAATCCGGGGGCTTATCCTGAAATTATTGTGCCCAAAGCCATTGCTATTGGTGCTCAAATTCAAGATACTTTTAAAAGGGCCTATGAGTTTGGGGTTCCTATTGCCTTTGGAACCGATGCTGGAGTTTTTCCGCATGGACAAAATGCAGGAGAATTTATATATATGAACGAAGCTGGCATGCCAATTACGGAAGCCTTACAACTTGCCACGTTTAGAAATGCTGAGATTTTAGACCAATCCGATCGATTGGGTCAACTAAAAAAAGGTTTTATGGCGGATATTGTTGCCACAGATGAGAATGCCGAAGAGAATATAAACACGCTCCTTAACGTTTCTTTCGTAATGAAAGGGGGCAAAGTTTATAAAAACAATTAATCCTTACGCGCCGGAAGCAGTTTCAATATCGCGATTAATTTTTTTCACCAAGCCTTGTAATACTTTGCCAGGGCCTACTTCGGTAAAATGGGATGCACCGTCTGAAATCATATTTTGTACGGTTTGAGTCCACCGTACAGGCGCAGTGAGTTGGGCTACTAAATTCTCTTTTAATACCCCCGTATCTGTGGTGCCTTTCGCAGTGACATTCTGATATACAACACATCGAGGCGAAAGAAAATCAGTTTGCTCAATGGCCTTGGCTAATCGGGCTTTTGCAGGCTCCATAAGTGGAGAATGAAATGCTCCTCCTACTGGTAGAAGTAAAGCTCTTCGCGCCCCGGCTTCGGTAAAGGCAATACAGGCTTGTTCAACCGCCGACTGCTCTCCCGATATGACCAATTGACCGGGACAATTGTAATTGGCTGCAACAACAATGCCTTGAATTGTAGTACAAATTTCTTCTACTTGATGATCTTCTAAACCTAATATAGCAGCCATGGTACCAGGAGCCAGGTTGCACGCCTCTTGCATAGCTTGGGCTCTTTCGGCCACCAGCAACACCCCATCTTCAAAACGGAGAGCACCAGCAGCTACCAAGGCGGAAAACTCACCTAAAGAATGGCCAGCTACCATTTCCGGTGTAAATCGATTTCCCATGACTTCACTTAAAATCGTGGAATGTAAAAATAGTGCAGGTTGGGTAACCCGAGTTTCTTTTAACGCCTCAGCATCTTCACCAAACATTATGTCGGTAATTCGAAATCCCAATAACGAATTTGCCAATTCAAATCGTTCTTTGGCTAGCGTATTTGTTTCATAAAGTTCCTGTCCCATACCGGGAAACTGAGAGCCTTGTCCTGGAAATATGTAAGCTTTCATTCCGTTTTATTTTTATATGTTATGTACGAATAAGCATAAGATTGATCTTCTGTGGCAGGGAAATTTTCCTCTTGAACAATTTCCCACTGGTCTGGATTAAGATTGGGAAAAAAAGCATCTCCATCAAACATGGCATGTACCCTCGTTAGTTCTATTGTTTGAGCTATTGGAAGAAATAACGAATAAATCTCTCCGCCCCCAATAATAAAAGGTTGTGGGTCATCAGCCGCCGCTTTAAGGGCTTCTGCTACAGAATGGACAACAACACCGCCCTCTGCTCTATAGTTTGGATTGTGAGTTAAAATGATGTTTTTTCGATTGGGAAGAGCTTTAGGAAGGGACTCAAACGTTTTTCTACCCATAATAACGGCATGACCTTGAGTGAGTCTTTTAAAGCGCTTTAAATCTTCAGGAATGTACCAAATGAGTTGATTGTCTTTACCCAGCGTATGGTTTTCAGATGCTGCTGCAATTAATGTAATGTCTTTCTTCATAGTAAGGATAAAGTCGAAATAAGATAATTACCTTTGCGCAAAAATACACTTTCTTATCAACCCATGCCTATTCCAACTTTCCCAGTTTTAAAAAATTCAACCTACCTAAATACGGCTTATGTTGGCCCATTGTCTCAGGAACTATTTGACTTTAGAAGGGCAGAGGAGGAAAAGTATTTAGCATGGGGTAATGAATATAAAGTGGATGCCTACAACACCTTAGACGAAACTCATAGGGTTTTAGCCCTTTTTTTTGGACTGCCAAGCCATCACTGTTTTGTGGTTTCTAATTTTTCAAGTGGTATACGGTATATTATGCCTTTGCTACCCAAAACTTCAAAAGTGCTTTATGTAAATGAGGATTACCCTTCATTATTGAATTCATTCCAATCTCAAGGCTTGAATACAAAAGGAATTCCATTAACAGAAACAATTGAGCAAGACCTAGAAAAGGAATTGTCAAAAACGCAATACGATGTTCTCATTTTAAGTATAGTTCACTATACGAGCGGTATTTTAATTGACACGGATTATTTAAATCAACTAAAAGAAAACTACCCCAACCTTTTACTCATTGCCGATGGGACTCAATTTTTAGGGGCTCATTCTTTTCAATTCAATCAGAGTCCGTTTGATGTGGTAGTTGCTAGCGGATACAAATGGCTTTTGGCGGGTTTTGGAAATGGAGTTTTGATGGTTTCAGAGGCCTTTTTGTCAAAGGTTAATATACAGTCATCAGACCTCAAAGAAATTATTTTTCAAGGCCATTTTAACCTATTGGCCACTTCGAGTTTAAAATTTGCTGTTGAACAACTTGTCACATTAAATTTTGAGGAATTACTGAACAAAAAAAAGAAGCTTTCAGGCTATGCAAAAGAAGCCTTACTTGAAAGTAATTACCTCGATCAGCGAGTGAATAAGCGAAAAGAACACAGCAGTATTTTTTTGTTGAACGGTTCAACTTCACTTTATCAGCATTTGATGAAATCAAACATTAGTTGTGTTCAGCGTAGCACGGGTGTACGGGTCTCATTCCATTATTACAATACTACTGAAGAAGTGGATATCTTGTGTAAAGCCTTAAAGGCCTTTAAATAGCAACTTTTCCTTTGATTAAGGGATGAGGATCATAATTGATTAGCGTAAAGTCCTCATAAGTAAAATCAAAAAGAGATGTTATGGCTGGGTTAAGCACCATTTTCGGGAGCGGTTTAGGATCCCTCGAGAGTTGTTCTTTGACCTGTTCAAAATGATTTGAATAAATGTGGACATCACCAAAAGAATGTACAAAATCCCCCGGTTGTAAATCACAAACTTGGGCCATCATTAAAGTTAATAAAGCATAGGAGGCAATATTAAAAGGAACACCTAAAAAAACATCGGCACTGCGTTGATACAATTGACAAGAAAGCTTCCCGTCGGCCACATAAAACTGAAAAAACGCATGGCAGGGGGGTAGTGCTGCTTTATTGTTGGCAACATTTTCAGCAAAAGAAACGGCTGTATTAGGCATGACACTCGGGTTCCAAGCAGAAACCAACATTCTTCTGCTGTCCGGATTGGTTTTTAAGGTGTGTATTACCCCTTTAATTTGATCAATACCCTCGTTATTCCAGTTGCGCCATTGATGACCATAAACAGGCCCAAGGTCTCCCTTTTCATCAGCCCATTCATTCCAAATTCGAACGCCATTTTCTTGCAGATAGCTAATATTTGTGTCTCCTTTTATAAACCATAGTAATTCGTGAATCACAGATTTTACATGGATTTTTTTTGTGGTTACTAAGGGAAATCCTGCATTGAGATCAAATCGCATTTGATGACCAAAAAGACTTTTAGTTCCGGTACCTGTCCGATCGGTTTTTTCTACCCCATGGGCCAGGATGTGTTCCAATAAATCCAAATATTGCTTCACGTGTTCTATTTTCATCAAAAATAGAGTCAAAGTGGAAGATTTAAAACCTTTCTGAAAAAAGGTTATTAAAAAAAATTAACAACGGGATTTATTCAGAGCGTTTAGAAAGTTCATCACGAACACGTGCTGCCTTTTCATAATTTTCTTGGGCAACTAAAGTCTGAAGTAATTTTTTGAGTTTTGTAATGGAAAGTTTTTTGATGTCTTCTTCCATTTCAGATAAGCGACTTTGCTCTGCAACAAAATTTTGAATCCAATTATCTTCAGAAAATTTTTTAACTCCTGTGGCAGTTGAACTTGAAAACCCCGCTTTTTTCAATATAGAATCATAGGTAAAAATGGGGGCATTGTAGCGTAGGGCTAGAGCGATTGCGTCGGAAGTTCGGGAATCAATAATTTCTTCAATCTTATCGCGTTCGCAAATCAAGCTGGCAAAAAAGACTCCGTCAACCAATTTGTGTATAATGACTTGTTTTACATAAATCGAAAATCGATCGGCAAAAGTTTTGAACAAATCATGAGTAAGGGGTCTGCTCGGTTTCACCTCTTGCTCAAGGGCAATAGCAATGGACTGTGCTTCAAATCCCCCGATGATGATTGGAAGTTTTCGATCTCCTTTAGATTCACTTAAAATTAGGGCATAGGCTCCAGTTTGTGTTTCACTAAATGAGATCCCCTTTACGTCTAGTTGTATTAATTTCATTTGCCTTAACTCGAGCAATTAATGTTTCTATAAACCCATAATATAGGTTAAGATTATAGAAACGTTCAATATCCTGCTTTATTGGGCTAAATTAATAGATAATTATTGATTAAATTTGCGCCTCAATGATTTTATTACATGAAAACCATACAATTTAGAGAAGCCATCGCGCAAGCCATGACCGAAGAAATGCGGCGAGACCCATCAATTTATCTTATGGGAGAAGAAGTTGCTGAATACAATGGAGCCTACAAGGCTTCTAAGGGAATGCTTGATGAATTTGGTGCAAAACGCGTGATTGATACTCCCATTTCTGAATTGGGATTTTCAGGGATTGGTGTAGGTTCTACAATGACGGGTAACCGACCCATAATTGAGTTTATGACATTCAATTTTGCCTTGGTTGGGATTGATCAAATTATAAACAATGCCGCTAAAATTAGACAAATGTCGGGGGGTCAATTCCCTTGTCCAATTGTATTTAGAGGGCCAACAGGGTCTGCAGGACAGTTAGCCGCAACCCATTCTCAGGCATTTGAAAGTTGGTATGCCAATTGCCCCGGGTTAAAAGTTATTGTTCCTTCGAATCCTTACGATGCTAAAGGTTTATTAAAAGCTGCTATTCGCGATGATGATCCTGTAATTTTTATGGAGTCGGAACAAATGTATGGTGATAAAGGCGAGGTGCCCGAAGGCGAATATACCTTACCCATTGGAGTAGCCGACATAAAGCGTAAAGGGACTTCGGTAACTATAGTGTCTTTTGGGAAAATTTTGAAAGAAGCCCTCAAGGCAGCAGAAACCTTAGCAAAAGAAAATATCGAATGTGAAGTAATTGATTTACGAACCATTCGTCCGCTAGATTACCAAACTATTTTTGAATCGGTTAAAAAAACGAACCGATTAGTCATATTAGAGGAATCATGGCCCTTTGGTAATATTTCTACAGAAATTACGTATCAGGTTCAAAATCAAATTTTTGATTATTTGGATGCACCAATTGAAAAAATTAATACGGCCGATACACCCGCTCCCTACTCACCTGTATTGCTCAATGAGTGGTTGCCTAACGAGGGGGATGTAATTAAAGCCGTAAAAAAAGTATTATATCACAATCAGTAAACACCAATTTTAAATTAAAAAACTGAAAATCAGTTCAATAAAAGGATTTAAAGTCAATTTTGTAATCAGGTTGGTTTTACTATTTTTACCGTCTCATTTTAACAAACAAATTACATGGAATTAATTATACGTTTTTTACCTGCTTTCGGTGTTTTAGCCCTCATTTTTGTGTGGATTAAAAACATTTGGATAACAAAACAAGAAGTTGGGAATGAAAAGATGGCCCGGATTGCAAAAAGTATCGCTGAGGGAGCAATGTCTTTCTTAAAAGCAGAATATAAAATCCTCTCCATATTCGTTCTCTCTGTTGCCGTTTTACTCTACTTTAAAGGCAGTAATGAAGAAGGTTCTCATGGTATGGTAGCCTTGTCTTTTTTTGTTGGGGCAATATGCTCTGCATTGGCAGGTTTCATCGGGATGAGAGTGGCTACAAAAGCAAATGTACGGACAACACAAGCCGCTAGAACGTCGCTCGGAAAAGCTCTAGAAGTCGCTTTTACAGGAGGCTCAGTTATGGGCTTAGGTGTTGTTGGATTGGGTGTTTTAGGACTAAGCGGATTATTTGCTTTATATCAAATGATTTGGCCAGGGTCTGAAAACCTTGAAATGGTACTAAACGTATTGACCGGATTTTCTATGGGAGCTTCCTCTATTGCCCTTTTTGCTCGTGTAGGTGGTGGAATTTACACTAAGGCAGCCGATGTAGGAGCAGACTTAGTGGGAAAAGTTGAAGCAGGAATTCCAGAAGACCACCCCTTAAATCCAGCAACTATTGCCGACAATGTTGGAGACAATGTTGGAGATGTTGCCGGTATGGGAGCCGATTTATTTGAATCTTATGTAGGTTCAATAATTGGAACTATGGTACTAGGAGCCTTTATTATAACTCCAGATTTTAATGGTTTAGGAGCAGTTTATTTACCTCTTGTACTGGCTGCAGTAGGTATCATTATGTCTATAATTGGAACCTTCTTTGTAAGAGTAAAAGAAGGAGGAAACCCACAAACTGCATTGAATATTGGTGAATTTGGATCAGCAGGCCTTATGGTAATTGCTTCTTACTTTATCATAAACAGTATGATTCCAGAAGCGGTAGAAGGGCTTCCTTACGGATCTCTAGGAATTTTCTTAGCCACTTTGGCAGGACTTATTGCTGGATTAGGAGTTGGAAAAATTACAGAATACTATACAGGTACAGGAACAAAACCCGTAAAATCTATTGTTGCACAATCTGAAACGGGTGCTGCAACGAATATTATTGCTGGATTAGGGGTTGGAATGATGTCGACCATGATTCCTATTTTATTAATTGCAGCTGCAATTTTAGTTTCTCATCACTTTGCAGGTCTTTACGGTATTGCGATTGCTGCGGTAGGGATGCTTGCAAATACAGGAATTCAGCTAGCCGTTGATGCTTATGGCCCAATATCGGATAACGCGGGAGGGATTGCTGAGATGGCTGAATTGCCCAATGAGGTGCGCGAACGTACGGATACTTTAGATGCTGTTGGAAACACAACGGCTGCTATTGGAAAAGGATTTGCAATTGCTTCAGCAGCACTAACGGCCTTAGCTTTATTTTCCGCATTCATGCAAGTAGCTAACGTTAAAAGTATTGATGTTTCTGAACCAAAAATTATGGCAGGACTCCTTATAGGAGGTATGCTCCCCTTTGTGTTTTCAGCACTTTCAATGAATGCTGTTGGGCGTGCGGCTATGGCCATGATTGAAGAAGTACGACGTCAGTTTAAAGATATTCCTCAATTAAAAGCGGCTCTTGAAGTGATGCGCAAATATGATGCTGATATGTCCAAAGCCACTAAAAAAGATCGCGAAATTTTTGATGCGGCAGATGGATATGCCGATTATGAAAAATGTGTTGAAATTTCAACTACAGCTTCAATCAAAGAAATGATTTTACCCGGTTTACTTGCCATTGCAGTTCCCGTTGCCATCGGATTTATTGGTGGAGCAGAAATGTTAGGTGGACTTTTGGCCGGTGTGACCACTTGTGGTGTTTTAATGGCCATTTTCCAATCCAATGCTGGTGGAGCTTGGGATAATGCCAAAAAAATGATTGAGGCCGACGGTCGTAAAGGAACTGACGCACACAAAGCCTCAGTAGTTGGAGATACTGTAGGAGATCCGTTCAAGGATACTTCAGGTCCCTCACTGAACATACTGTTAAAATTAATGTCTGTTGTGGCATTGGTTATTGCCCCCAGCGTGGCATTGCAAGACGATGCTGTTGAAGCCTACGTTAAAACACAATGGAACGAAGATGCAATTGAAATGGTTGTTCCTTCAGAAGAAGGTACAGAAACCATTCAGGTAAAAAGGGGGCTTGATGCTGAAGCCAGTCAGAATCAAATTAAAGGTACAGTTGCCCCTACTGAGGCCTCACCTACTGCTTCAATACCTGAACCTCACCTGCACCGTGACTAACCGCGGAATGAAGAAAATGTAAAATAAAAAAGGTCAGCAATTGCTGACCTTTTTTTATGCTATACTTGCAAGGGCTTTGTCTATTGTGGCAAGAACCACTTTTAGGTCTTCAGGGCGTTCAACAAAATCTAAATTGTCTACATCAATTATTACCATTTTGTCTTTATCATAGGTGCTGATCCAGGCTTCATAGCGTTCGTTAAGTCGACTTAAGTATTCAATGCTAATACTGTTTTCATAATCGCGTCCCCGTTTGTGAATTTTGTTTACTAGGTTGGGAATGCTACTGCGTAAATAAATTAGAAGATCGGGCCCTTGAATTAACGACTTTAACAACTCAAATAAAGATTGATAGTTTTTAAAATCGCGTTGATTCATTAATCCCATTGCATTGAGGTTGGGAGCAAAAATGTAGGCGTCCTCATAAATAGTTCGATCTTGGACAATAGTATTTTTTTGATCTTTAAAGGATAAAAGTTGGTGAAATCGACTCTTCAAAAAGTAGATTTGAAGGTTAAATGACCAGCGCTCCATATGATTGTAAAAATCATCCAAATAGGGATTGTCAATCACATCTTCAAAATGAGCTTCCCAACCGTAATGTTTTGCCAATAGTTCTGTTAAACTCGTTTTTCCGGCTCCTATATTTCCTGCAATGGCAATGTGCATACGTCTGCAATTAAATAAATATTGTACTTGCAAAATAACCCCTTTTTTTGAAAGCGAGAAGGAAGCGCTTTTAAAAATTTGCATTTTTTAGAATTTATCATTCCAACTAGTATTGAACAAAAAACGAGTTAAAATTTTGTGGTAGTTAAAAATGTTATACATTTGAACCGTTAAACGAGGAAGGATTTGACTGATTGCAGCCTCGATAAAAAATGCTAAACCAGTGTTGCTTTGGTAACGCATCGTTAAAATCCTTCCGCAAAGCAACTTAAAATGTCATATTTTTTTACCTCAGAATCAGTTAGCGAAGGGCATCCTGACAAAATAGCTGACCAAATTAGCGATGCTCTCTTAGATCATTTTTTAGCCTTTGATCCAGAAAGTAAAGTAGCCTGTGAAACCCTAGTCACAACGGGTCAGGTAATTTTAGCGGGTGAAGTTAAAAGCGGCACTTACCTCGATGTTCAAACAATTGCACGCGACACAATTAACCGAATAGGATACACCAAAGGGGCCTATCAGTTTAGTGGTGATTCTTGCGGGGTGATATCGCTTATTCACGAACAGTCTCAAGATATTAACCGAGGGGTTGATCGTGAGCAAAAAGAGGCTCAGGGCGCAGGAGATCAAGGCATCATGTTTGGCTATGCTACAACAGAAACCGAATCGTACATTCCTCTAGCATTGGATCTTTCTCACAAAATTTTAATAGAATTGGCAGCCTTGCGAAGAGAAAATAAACATATTTCTTATTTACGCCCCGACGCAAAATCACAGGTTACTATAGAGTATGATGAAAACCATCAGCCTTTGCGAATTGACACTATAGTGGTATCTACCCAACACGATGATTTTGACTCGGATGAAAATGCCATGTTAGCTAAAATTAAGTCGGATGTAATTTCTATTTTACTTCCTCGGGTCATCCAAAAATGCTCACCCAAGGTGCAGCGGCTTTTTGGAAATGACATTACCTATCATGTAAATCCCACGGGAAAATTTGTAATAGGCGGCCCACATGGTGACACGGGTTTAACGGGTCGAAAAATTATTGTAGATACCTATGGTGGAAAAGGAGCCCATGGAGGAGGAGCCTTTAGTGGTAAAGACCCAAGTAAAGTAGATCGAAGTGCAGCTTATGCAGCGCGTCATATGGCAAAAAACCTAGTAGCCGCAGGGGTAGCCGATGAAATTTTAGTACAATTAAGTTATGCCATTGGGGTTGTAGAACCAACCTCAATTAATATAAACACTTTTGGCACGGCAAAAGTAGACCTGTCAGACGAAGCAATTGCAAGCATTGCAGAAACCCTATTTGATATGCGACCCTATGCTATTGAACAGCGTTTACAGCTTCGAAATCCAATGTATTTTGAAACGGCTTCTTATGGTCATATGGGGCGCAAGCCTCTAACTATAACCAAAACGTTTGAGTCTCCCTATAACGGAAAAGTTGTGAAGGAAGTAGCACTTTTCACCTGGGAAAAATTAGATTATGTAGAAACCATTAAAAAATCATTTAGTTTATCATGAGTACACAACTCGCAACCAAAGCATTACACGCAGGGCACGACGCCCAAAACACTCAAGGAGCTCAGGCAGTTCCAATTTATCAAACCACCTCCTATGTTTTTTCTAGTTCAGATCACGCGGCGAATTTATTTTCACTCGCAGAGCCCGGCTTTATCTACACTCGTTTAAACAACCCCACAAACGATGTGCTAGAACAACGATTAGCCGCCTTAGAAGGAGGGGTAGCTGCCGTGGCTACAGCTTCAGGAACCGCAGCAATAGCCACCGCCTTAATGGTCATTTTAAAAACAGGAGACCATATTGTTGCCTCAAATAGTTTGTATGGAGGTACCTACAATCTATTGGCCAACACCCTTCCTCGATTTGGAATTACCACAACGTTTGTTGATCCGGATGATCCTGAGAATTTTTCAAAGGCAGTACAAAAAAACACACGGGCTTTTTTCGCTGAATCGTTAGGAAATCCAAAATTGGATGTATTGGATCTTAAAAAAATTGCGCTTCAATCTCAAAAGGCAAAAGTGCCCTTTATTGTTGACAATACTGTAGCCAGTCCCGCACTTTTAAATCCCATTGAACACGGAGCTAACATTGTAATTCATTCCTTAACAAAATACCTAACAGGTAATGGAACATCGCTAGGGGGTGCCATAATTGACGCCGGGACGTTTGATTGGGGAAATGGAAATTTTCCAGAATTTACAGAACCCAATCCGAGTTACCACGGATTAAATTACCACGAAGCCTTAGGTGCTATTGCATTTATAGCCAAAGTGAGAATAGAAGGGCTTCGCGATTTAGGAAGTGCCCCCAGTCCCTTTAACAGTTTTCAAACCATTCAAGGTATTGAAACCCTTGAAATTCGGATGAAAAGACATTCTGAGAATGCTTTAAAACTAGCCGCTTGGCTGTCAACTCACAAAGAGGTGGCCTGGGTAAACTATCCTGGATTAAAAACCTCAAAGTACAATAGCTTAGCCCAAAAGTATTTACCCAAGGGGCAAAGTGGAATTGTTACTTTTGGATTGAAAAAAGGATATGAAGGGGCAAAAAAAGTAGCCGATACTACGCAACTTTTTGCGCTTCTTGCCAATATTGGAGACACAAAATCATTGATAATTCACCCGGCCAGCACCACCCATCAACAATTGGATGAAGCAACTCAAAAAACTACTGGGGTAACGCAAGATTTGATTCGGCTTTCAGTAGGATTAGAAGATATTAATGATTTAATTGCTGATTTAGAAACAGCATTTTCAGGACTTTAATACCCTTTAGATGGATTCGGTTCAAACCCTTATCATCGATACTTTTACCACCCACACTGGTGCAAAGTACCCCGCATTCGAATTGCATTATCAGCTTTTTGGATGTCCTTTGGGTTCAGCACCAGTGGTGATGGTAAATCATTCGCTAACGGCAAATGCCGATGTGGCAGGCCCTAAGGGATGGTGGAAAGCTATTGTTGGACCGAACAAAACCATAGACACCCTGCACTACTCAATAGTTTGCTTTAATATTCCCGGAAACGGCACCCTCAATCAAACCTTTTCTACTCCTGAAGATTTTCATGCAGGAGATGTAGCAGCTCTTTTTTTAAAAGGCTTAGCCCATTTAGGGATTGACTCTTTGTACGCCTTGATTGGTGGCTCTATTGGAGGGGGGATTGCCTGGGAAATGGCAGCAAAAGCCCCTAACTTAACTCAGCACCTCATTCCGGTAGCAGCAGATTGGAAGGCAAACGATTGGATTATTGCCAATACTTTTTTACAAAAAAGAATTTTAAAACATTCTAAAAATCCCTTAGAGGACGCTCGAATTCACGCAATGCTTACCTATCGGACCCCTCAATCTTTTGATCTTCGCTTTGGGCGAACCATGAACGAAGAATTCGGGATTTACAATATTGAAAGTTGGTTGATCCATCACGGACAAAAGTTAGCGAAACGGTTTTCCCTAGAAGCATATACTTTGGTAAACCATTTATTAGCAAGTATAAATATTGAAAGGGAGGGACAAAACGCCCTTGAGCTAATAAAAAATATTAAAGCAGACATTCACTTAATTGCTATAGATAGTGATCTCTTTTTCACTCCCCATGAAGATCAAAAAACCTATGCATTGGTCCAACCTTTTAAGAAAAATATCACTTATCATGAAATCACTTCAATTCATGGACATGATGCGTTTTTGATTGAAAATGAAGAAGTAACCCGAATTTTTACCCCTATTTTTACTCAGAAAAAAAAGAAATGATGGAAATACAACTAGAGCGAATTAATTCAGATTATCTTTTTGAAGTGACTAATTCTAATGGTCATAAAGTACTCTTAGATAACAAATCAAAAACAGAAGGAGAAGTTCAGGGTGTGAGTCCAATGGAACTTTTACTGATGGGATTAGCCGGCTGCAGTGGTATCGACATTGTGGCAATTTTAAACAAACAAAAAATAAACCCTGAGTCATTAAAGATGAAAGTAAAGGGACACCGCCACGCGGGTGAAGTACCTTCTTTATTCCATCAGATTGATATTGAAATCTATTTGGAAGGTGAAATATCACCAGAAAAAGCAAAGCGGGCGGCACAACTTTCTTATGATAAGTACTGTTCGGTTTCGAAAACCTTAGAGGCCACGGCATCCATACACCATATCGTATTTGTAAATGGACAGAAAGTATGAAAAAACAAAAGTTTGAAACACAAGCGGTTCGCAATCAAATGGAACGTTCTCAATACGGAGAACATTCTGCGTCTTTGTATTTAACCTCAAGTTTTGTTTTTGACGATGCTGAAGACATGCGCGCATCTTTTGCGGAAGAAAAACAGCGCAATATTTACAGTCGGTTTTCCAACCCGAATACTTCCGAGTTTATTCATAAAGTGGCGCAAATGGAAGGTGCAGAAGATGGCGTTGCTTTTGCAACGGGTATGGGAGCTATTTTCGCAACTTTTGCTACATTTTTGAATGCCGGTGATCACGTGCTTTCTGTACGGGCGGTTTTTGGGTCTACCCACACCCTTTTTACTAAATATTTTCCGAAATGGAACATTAGTACCACCTATTTTAACGCAAATGAAATAGACAACTTAGCCTCTTTGATTCAACCTACTACAAAATGTATATATGTTGAATCACCCACAAATCCGGGTCTTGATATAGTAGACCTAGAACGTTTGGGACAATTCGCCAAGGCACATCAATTTCTTTTTATTGTAGACAATTGTTTTGCCACACCCTACTTACAACAACCCATAGCCTTTGGAGCCGATTTAGTTATCCATTCCGCTACCAAATTGATGGACGGACAAGGACGAGTACTTGGGGGTATTACCGTAGGAAAAAAAGCACTTATACGAGAGCTTTACCTTTTTGCTAGAAATACTGGAGCTTCTTTGTCTCCCTTTAATGCATGGGTATTGTCAAAAAGTCTAGAAACCCTTTCTATACGTGTAGATCGGCACTGTGAAAACGCGCTCTTCATTGCTAAAAAAGTTGAAGCACACCCCCGAATCAATTGGGTGAAATATCCGTTTTTATCAAGTCATCCTCAATATGAACTGGCTAAAAAACAAATGAAAGCAGGAGGTAATATTATTGCCTTTGAAGTGGAAGGTGGATTGGAGGCAGGACAACGGTTTATCAATGCAATACGCTTGTGTTCTTTGTCCTCTAACTTGGGTGACTCAAGAACCATAGTTACGCATCCGGCTTCAACCACACACAGTAAACTAGAGGAATCCGATCAGCTTGCCGTGGGAATTACCAAAGGGATGATTCGCCTTTCTGTAGGATTAGAACACCCTACTGATGTATGGGCCGATATTGAAAACGCATTAAAAGCCTAATCTAATGATTGAAACCCTTCTTACAGAACGCATTTTAGTCTTAGATGGAGCCATGGGCACTATGATTCAAAAAGAATCATTAGAAGAAGCTGATTTTAGGGGAGAACGCTTTAAAGATCACCCTTGTTCCCTTAAGGGAAATAATGACTTGTTATCTTTAACGCGCCCCGACCTGATTCAAAAAATACACAGGGCTTATTTTGAAGCAGGGGCAGATATTATTGAAACCAATACCTTTTCATCCACTCGTGTAGGTATGGCCGATTATCAAATGGAATATTTAGCCTATGAACTCAATCTTGTAAGTGCCCAAATTGCAGTAGAAGTAGCTAAAGAAATGTCAAAAAAAACACCGAACAAGCCCCGTTTTGTTGCAGGGTCTATTGGGCCAACAAATAAAACGGCAAGCATGTCCCCTGATGTAAACGATCCGGGTTATCGCGCTATTCATTTTGATGAACTTGTAGATCAATACAGCGAGCAAGTCGAGGGGTTGTTAGAAGGCGGTGTAGATTTACTTTTAGTAGAAACGGTCTTTGATACCCTTAATGCCAAAGCGGCTCTTTTTGCAATAGAATCGGTAAAAGAAAAAAGAAAAAGCACTACCCCTGTAATGGTAAGCGGTACAATTACCGATGCTAGTGGACGTACTCTTTCTGGTCAAACCGTAGAAGCCTTCCGTATCTCATTAAGTCATATGCCTTTACTCAGCATCGGATTCAATTGTGCCCTTGGAGCGGATCAATTATTGCCTTATGTAAAACGACTTTCAAGTCAAAGTCAATGCTATATTTCAGCACATCCAAATGCGGGACTACCCAATGCTTTTGGAGCATACGATCAAAGTCCAGAAGAAATGAAAACGTTGATTGCTTCGTACCTAGAGCAAGGCGTGGTCAATATAATTGGAGGATGTTGCGGTACAACTCCCGAACATATTCAAGCGATTGCTGAATTGGCACAAAGTTATCCCCCAAGAACTCCTAAAACCCAGCTTGATGAAGTTTCCTAAGTGCAAGCCCTTACAGCTTTCGGGATTGGAACCCTTGGTGATAACTGAGAGCACGAATTTTGTCAACATAGGTGAACGTACAAATGTGACGGGTTCTCGTAAATTTTTAAGACTCATTCAAAACGAACAATTTGATGAAGCCCTAGAAATTGCCCGAGACCAAGTGTTGGGTGGGGCTCAGATCATTGACATCAATATGGACGAGGGCATGATTGATGGGGTAAAAGCCATGACCACTTTTTTAAATTTAGTAGCTGCAGAACCCGATATAGCACGAGTACCCGTAATGATCGACAGTTCTAAATGGGAAATCATTGAGGCCGGCTTAAAAGTAGTGCAAGGCAAGTGTATTGTAAATTCTATCAGCCTAAAAGAAGGGGAAGGTATTTTTCTTGCTCAAGCAAAAACAATCAAAAAATATGGTGCTGCTGTCATTGTTATGGCCTTTGATGAAGACGGTCAGGCAGACACTTTAGCGCGCCGAATTGAAATTTGTAAAAGATCGTATGATCTTTTGGTTCAGCAGGCCCACTTTTTGCCCGAGGACATCATTTTTGACCCCAATATTTTTCCTGTGGCTACCGGAATGGATGAACACAGAAAAAATGCACTTGATTTTTTTAAAGCCACACAATGGATACGAGAAAATTTGCCTCATGCCAGTGTAAGTGGAGGAGTTAGTAATGTTTCTTTTTCCTTTCGAGGCAATAATGCCGTTCGAGAAGCAATGCATTCTTCTTTTCTGTATCATGCCATTCAACACGGAATGAATATGGGGATTGTCAATCCCACTTTACTGGAGGTGTATGATGAGGTCCCTAAAGAATTGATGACCTATGTTGAAGATGTTCTCTTAGATCGGAAAGAAGATGCCACCGAACGGCTTTTAGACTATGCCGAAAATTTAGTGTCCGATTCCAAATCAACAAAAAATAATACCGATGCTTGGCGTGAGAACGATTTAAAAGGCCGTATTAATCACGCATTGATTAAAGGAATTGACAAGTACATTGTAGAAGATGTTGAAGAAGCCCGACTGCAGTTTTCTCGACCGATTCAAGTAATAGAAGGGCCCTTAATGGAAGGGATGAATGTAGTGGGAGATTTGTTTGGTGAGGGAAAAATGTTTTTGCCTCAAGTGGTGAAATCCGCTCGGGTCATGAAAAAGGCCGTAGCCTATCTCCAACCTTTTATTGAAGCAGAAAAGTCAACCGATTCTCGGAGCTCTGGAAAAATTTTGATGGCTACCGTAAAAGGAGATGTGCATGATATTGGTAAAAATATTGTGAGTGTGGTTTTGGCATGTAATAACTATGAAATTGTGGATTTGGGAGTGATGGTTCCCCCAGAAGTTATTATCAAACGAGCGGTTGAAGAACAAGTAGACGTGATAGGACTGTCCGGGTTAATTACCCCCTCCCTTGATGAAATGGTATATGTAACGCAAGAATTAGCACGTCAAAAAATTTCAATCCCTGTTTTGATTGGTGGGGCAACTACCTCAAAAGCACATACAGCAGTTAAAATAGCCCCGAGTACCAATTCACCTGTAATACATGTCAACGACGCTTCAAGAGCCGTGGGAGTGGTTGGAAATTTATTGCAAAGTGACAAACGCGAACCCTATATTTTAAAAATAAGAGAAGAATATGAAGCCTTTAAGGTTAAGTTTTTATCGCGTTCAACCTCAAAAGAATACGTTCCTATTGCTAGTGCCCGAAGTCAAAAACTTCAACTTGACTGGGGGTCATTTATTCCAGTAAAACCGAAAAAGTTAGGGTTTCATACCCTAGAGGTTTCATTAGAAACACTTGTGCCATATATTGATTGGAGTCCTTTTTTCAGGTCTTGGGATTTACACGGAAAATACCCACAGGTACTTTCTGATCCCGTTGTTGGAACACAAGCACAAAGTTTGTTTGATGATGCTCAAGAAATGCTAAAAAAAATTACTGAAGAAAAGTGGCTAAAGGCAAAAGGGCGGTATGGGCTATTCCCTGTAAATGCTGATGGCGACGATATTGAAACCTATAGTGATGAAACACGTCAAAACCTAAGTGCACGTTGGGTAACCCTTCGCCAGCAATTGAAAAAAACAGCAGGGCAACCCTATCTGGCTTTAGCCGACTATATTGCCCCAAAAGAGCAAGGATACGCTGACTATATGGGGGCCTTTTGTGTAACAACAGGCTTTGGTGTGGAAGAAAGAGCAAAAGCCTTTGAAAAAGAAAACGACGATTACAACTCCATTCTTTTAAAAGCCCTTGCCGATCGATTAGCAGAGGCCTTTGCCGAATATTTACACTTTAAAATAAGAACGGATTTTTGGGGTTATGCTCCAGAAGAAACGTTGAGTAATGAGGAATTAATAAAAGAAAATTACAAGGGAATTAGGCCGGCTCCAGGCTACCCTGCATGCCCCGATCATTTAGAAAAAAATACCATTTGGGATCTGTTACAAGTTGAACAAACCCTTGGTGTAACCCTTACAGAAAGCATGGCCATGTGGCCTGCTTCATCTGTTTCAGGCTATTATTTTGCACATCCCGAAGCACGTTATTTTGGATTGGGAAAAATAAAACGCGATCAATTAGCCTCGTATGCTACTCGAAGAAAGTGCACTATTTCTGAGGCCGAAAAATGGTTACGCCCTAATTTAGCAGAGGAATAATAGGATATGAAAGTTACAGAACACATTGCCAAGGCAAAAGGCAAAACGCAATTTACGATAGAGATTTTACCCCCTTTAAAAGGGCAAAGCATTCACGATTTGTACGCCGTATTGGATGAATTGTCAGAATTTAACCCGCCCTTTGTAGATGTGACCTACCACAGGGAAGAATATGAATATAAGCCTGTCGGAAATGGATTGCTTCAACAACACACCATCCGAAAAAGACCGGGTACGGTAGGAATTTGTGCTGCCATTCAAAACAAATACAAAGTAGATGCCATTCCTCATATATTATGTGGTGGTTTTTCAAAAGAAGACACCGAAAACTTATTAATTGATCTTGACTTTTTAGAAATCGATAATGTTGTGGCTTTACGCGGCGATGCCGTTAAAAATGAAACCTATTTTAAACCCCATCAAGAGGGGCACAGTTACGCAAGTGAGTTAGTGGCTCAAATTGCATCCATGAACCGAGGAGAATACCTTGATCAAGAGTTGCAACACCCCCATGCAACTAATTTTTGTATTGGCGTTTCAGGATATCCTGAAAAACATATGGAAGCCCCCAGCCTTGAAAGCGATCTTCATTTTTTAAAAGAAAAAATAAAATCAGGGGCTGAATATGTGGTAACACAAATGTTTTTTGACAATAAAAAATACTTTGACTTTGTTCAAAAAATACGTGATGCAGGAATTCAGGTTCCCGTTATTCCGGGGTTAAAACCGTTGTCCACCCAAAAACAACTTAATGCTATACCCCACCGTTTTCATGTGGATTTGCCTGAAGAGCTAATCAAAGCCGTGATAAAGTGTAAAAACAACGCCGAGGTGAAGCAAGTAGGTATCGAATGGTGTATTCAGCAAAGTAAAGAATTAAAGGCAGCAGGTGTACCGTTTTTACATTATTATTCAATGAGTAAATCGGACAATATTAAAGCAGTAGCGGCTCAAGTTTTTTAATGGGTTAATTCATGAAAAAGGGTCTCTAGCCCCTTGTTTTTTAATTGAAGGTTAAGAATTTTTAAACCATTGTCATGTGCAAAATCAAAAACAGCAGGGCGCATGTCTTGGGTCCCTTTGATGTATAATTCATAATCAAAATCATGGGTATTGATTACTTTTTCAACGTGAGGGATTTGACTAAGGGCTTCTGTTTCTACACGGTAATCAAAGCTAACTTCAATAACACGGTCTTCGTTTTTTTGAAGTTCATTCATGGGTTTGTCTAAAACAATTTTACCCTGGTGGATAATTACAATTCGATCACAAAGGGCCTCAACTTCCTGTAAGATATGAGTAGATAATAGGACCGTTTTTTCTTTGGCCAGGTGGCGAATGAGTTTGCGAATTTCTACAAGCTGATTGGGGTCGAGCCCCGTGGTGGGTTCATCTAAAATAATCAGTTTAGGATTGTGGAGTAAGGCGGCAGCGATGCCAACCCGTTGTTTAAATCCTTTAGAAAGCGTTTCAATGGGATCTTTTTGACGATCAGACAATCCAGTTTGTGCCATTACTTCAGCAACTGGTGGAGATTTTATTTGATAGAGTTCTGCCACAAAATGCAAGTATTCAATTACCCGCATATCGTTATACAGCGGATTTTGTTCACTTAAATAGCCAATGTCCTTTTGGATTGCGTGGCGTTGCTTTTTCAAATCCTTTTCAAAAAAAGTAACCTTTCCTTCCCATTGGGTATAATAGCCTGTAAGAATTTTCATTAGGGTGGATTTTCCGGCTCCATTGGGCCCTAAAAGCCCAACCACCTCTCCTGTTTTAAGAGAAAGAGAAACACGGGCTAAGGCTTGAACCTCACCGTAGCTTTTGCTTACATTTTCAATAGTTAGACCCATTCTTTTTTTGTTTTAAAGATACGGTATTCGCCAGTTTTGATTTTCCTTGAATTCTCTTGCTTTCTAATACTACGGTAAGAACAATCAAGACGCCCCCCAAAACACTTTTTAAAGAGGGGATTTCTCCCAAAAAGAGCATCCCAAGAACAACACCAAAAAGGGGTTGAATGCTACTCATAATGCTGGCCGTACTAATGGTAAAATGAGGAAAGCTACTTAAAAATAGGGTGTGTCCAATTGCCGTAGTAACAATACCCAAAAGAAAAAGATAAGGTAAATCAGAACGGATATTTTCATTAGGGAAGAGCCATAATACGGGAAACAACAGCACCACTACAATAACCATTTGATAAAGCATTTGGATAGAGCCGTGGGCCATATCAGCATGGGTTTTTAGTAATAAATTACGAAGGGCATAGGTTAATGCAGAAAACAATCCCATCAAAAGGCCTTGAGTGGCTTTATTACCCATGTCAAATACGGGGACTAAAAAGTAAATTCCCAGAAGAATCATGAGCCCAAAAAGGAGGTGGATGCGTTGAAGTTTTACGGGTAGAAATAGAGGTTCTAAAAAAACTGTTAAAATAGGGTATGTAAAAAGAGAGAGCATTCCAATGGCAATTGAACTCCACTGTAAAGCGTAAAAATAGGTAATCCAATGAAGCCCCATAAAAACACCGCTCAACAAGAGCGCAACGCCATGTTTCTTCCACGAAAGTTGAAAACTGTATTTTTTAATGCTACAGTAAATGGCCAATACCCCAAGGGCGATAAGGGATCTATACCAAATGCTCAACGGCGGACTCAGTGAAATGTAGCGTCCTAAAGGGCCAGAGGTGCTCACAAACAACATACCCAAATTGAGTAATAAAATATAATGGAGTTGTGAGCGTTCCTTCAAAGGGTATAATTAAAGTATAAAATAACGAAAAAGTGCAATGGTGAGCATTCCCCAAAGTGTTCCAGTGGCCATGCTCAGTACAGCCAAAATAATGGCGTGAGGCATCCATTTTTTTTCATAGGCTGCGGTAACGGCTGGGGCTGTAGCAATACCGCCAACATTTGCCATGCTGGCAATAGGAACCCAGGCTGAATTCACTTGAAGGGCCTTTGCCACAAAAAGCATGAAGATAAAATGACTAACAAGCCAAACCAATAAAAACCCTAAAAAGGCAAAATCAAATTGAATCAATTCCACTTTTAATTTTAACCCTAAAATTGCCATTACAATAAGGATTAATAGGCTGCCTAACTTAAGAACAAAAGAAAAATTCCATTGTTTTATAGTGTTACTAAAGAACAACCCAATTCCTGATAAAACTAAAATCTGAATAATAAATTCAGAAATAAAAAAGGAAACACAAGCCACACTGGCGATTAAAAGTAAAAAGACAAGTAAGGGGTTCATTTTTTGTTCGGATTCAGGAGGCATTACGTCTGGGGGTGAAAAGGCATTTATTCCCATAATTCGGTTTAGGAAATTACTTTTCTTAATGCCTTGAAACATGAATAAGGTCCAAAGATTCACCAAAATATTGTCTAATACCAGTAAGGTTAAAAACACCCCTTCAGGACAAGCCACCAACTCTTTCAATACGAGCTGGCTGGTGCTTCCTCCAATCCAACTGCCCACAATAGGGGGAATGCCTTTCCAAAATTCAGCTTCAAGCAGGGTGATTTGAACAAACGAAGATTCTTTCAAAAAGAAAATCAAGACAATAGGAAATAAGGCAATCCAAAACGAACCTGAGAGGAATACGAGAATTGGTTTCCATCCAATGGCTCGTAATTGGCCTAAGGATAAGCTGCTCATAACGGAAACGATAGCAAAGGGGATAAACAGGTTTCGGCTTAGCGTGTGTATGGCATCGGCTGAATAATCTTTTTGGAGAACACCTGAGGCAATAGCCGGCAAAAGATAAGCCAGTAATATGGCGGGGATCCAGTTTAAAAACTGTTTAATTATCGAATGTTGAGAACGTTCTACCATCCGAATGAAAAAAACGGTTAGAAGCACAATTAAACCGGGTACTAACACTACCAACTTTTAAAATTCAAACTAAATATAGTTCTAATTTATGAGTAAATAGACCTTTTAAAACATCCCCCTCTTCTTTTCAATGGAGGAAAGTTGGAGGGTCTGCAATGGGTTTGATGAATTCATGCAACTGGCAAATTTCAGGGGTATTTGGTGTAAAATCGCTTTAGGGAATTTACTTTATTGATTCAAAATAGATAAGCTATTTACGAAAAAAGGGATTATCGCACCTCTGTGATCTTTGTCTTCAATGGGAGTATAGATCACCGTTCCTCCATTTGCGTTTAAGGTTTCTGCGGTAGACTCTGATATAAAAGGCAGAATGAGTTCATCTTTTGTCCCATGAAACAAATGAATTGGTGCTTTGGGAGTCCAATCGTGTACATCGTTATCTATTAGTGCATCTAAAAAGGGAGTATCCGTCTCCTCAACTATTCCGGAGAGAAAGGAACTAAGGAAAAGGTTTTTGGGATTGGTAGTATCAAAAATGGAGTTAGGCAGCGTAGTGTTTATTTCGCCGTAGTTGGTTATTTGTGTAGCATAGGGTTCGTTTAAATAAGCACTCCAGGGTCTGTTTAAATTGGGATAAAGGGAATTATAAACATCCAGAACCCATAAGTAATGACCAATAAAAGGCAATTCTTCGTCGCTTGCTAATAAACTTTTAGCGAAACGGGTTTTGTTATAAGCACCTGCTCCGGAAATCACTTTGTTTATAGGAATGATGGATTCAGTTTCTAATTTTTTAAAGGCGGAAAGTGTTGCGAATCCCCCTTCAGAATACCCTACTAAAGAAATCGTATTGCTGTATTCAATGTCTTCTTGGCGTAAGTATTCTTTACTGGCTAAGATCATATCAGATACACTTTGGGCTAAGCTTTTTTGGTGTTCATAAGGATGCCTAATTGAATTAGAAGCCCCATAACCAATATAATCAGGGAGGATACTGATAAATCCCGTACCGGCAATTATGGCCCCTAAAGTTAATTCATTAAAGCCTAAAGCGGAATGACTAGGTGCATTTTCATCCGAGTTGATAGTTCCGTGTTGTACACTTACTAACTCATAATTTCCTGGCTCTTCGGGAAGAATAATTACCCCCGAAGCAGTAATAGGATTGTTTTCTGTATCAACGGTCTTGTAAATAATTTTCACAGACTTCACATCCCTAAATTCATAAGGTAGTATTTCTCCTGTGGTAAGGGTCGAAAAACTAGTGAGTAACCCTCCGCTAAAAGACAAATAAGATGTAGATTCCGTTAAATAGTCATTGATAAAAACCTCATCAATCGTTTCGGGATCTTCTCCTTTTTGAAGGGTGTCATCAGAAGAATCATTGTCGTGGCTACAATAAATGAAGAAAAAGAGAAAAAATAAGGGATAATAAATTTTCATGACAGTATAAGTAGGATTTGTTTAATTGGTAAAGGAGTTTTGGGGATCAGTTGCTCGGTTTTATATAATTCATTGATACGTTATATTACTCACTGCCCATTAAAAATACAATAGAAAGAGAAAAGCCCCTTTCTTTCTAAAAACCTTAGGTTGTACATACCTACAATTGAGTAGAGCAATACAATCCTGTACTCCTTTGAGCTTGTAGTCTAATGCCGATAATTTGTGAGTACAGTTTTTTAAAATTGAGTTTCGTTTGCCAATGCGTGAATATTACTAAGTTAATTTTTAAACAAGGAAGTTCAAAAGAAAGTTTTATCTATGAGGTCTTCTAGGGTGTTTTAAAAAAAAACCAAAAAAATACAGTTAACATAAAGTCGATTAAAAAATGTAGTTAAAAATTTGTTTTTGAAAAAAGCTGTGCTACTTTTGCTAGGATTTTAGAAATATGAATACAACTTTCTTTTACTATAACAACTTTTATTACTTCTATACAGAAGCAGGAAGGACTTTGTAGTAATTGAAATACATAGATACACTAAAAGTCCTGATTTTTCGGGACTTTTTTTTTGAATTCAAATGAAAACAAAAACTAAAGTAGCCATACAAGGAATAAAAGGATCGTTTCACCACGTGGTGACGCTTCGTTTGTTTGGTGATGCGGTTGAAATTCACCCATGTGAAACTTTCGATGAAACCGTAAAGGCAGTTGTCGATGAAAAGGTTCCATACGCCGTTATGGCTTTAGAAAATTCTATTGCCGGCTCCATTATTCCTAATTATGCTTTACTTGATCAAAACAACCTGCGTATCGTCGGAGAATATGGCTTGAGCATACACCATAACTTGATGGCCTTACCCAATCAACGTATAGAAGATCTTACTGAAGTACGATCACACCCTATGGCGCTATTACAATGTAAATCCTTTTTTAAGCAATTCCCTCACATTCGTCTTGTAGAAGCAGAAGATACGGCAGACGAAGCGCGAATACTGGCAGAAGAAAATTGCTTGGGAAGGGGAGCTATTGCCAGCAAAGAAGCAGCAGATCTTTTCGGATTATCCATACTGGCTACTTCCATTCAGACCATTAAAAATAACGTGACCCGATTTGTGGTAGTTCAAAATGAAAAAGCAGTAAAGCCTTCTGAAGAGGTAAATAAAGCCGCTTTAAAATTTATTTTAGACCACAAGCGGGGAAGTTTAGCAGCAGTGCTCAATGTGATGAGTGATTGCCAATTGAATTTAACTAAAATTCAGTCGTTGCCCGTTATTGAGACCCCAGGGAAATATTCCTTTTTTGTAGATGTCACTTTTGATCATTTTGAGTATTACGATAAAGCCCGAAAACTGATTGAAATTATGGCCTCACAGTTTAAAATTTTAGGAGAATATAACCAACATCAGCGATGAAAACAGCACACCGATTACAAAGTGTCCAAGAATACTACTTCTCGCGAAAGCTGAGAGAAGTTGCCGGTTTGATTCAAGCGGGACATCCAATTATAAATATGGGTATTGGTAGCCCCGATTTACCTCCACATCCTTCTGTAATTGAGGCATTACACGACGCTACATCTCATCCCAAAGCCCATATGTATCAGAGTTATCAAGGGCTTCCTGAGCTGCGTACAGCCATGGCCGATTTTTATCGTACACATTACAAGGTAAATCTTCAACCCCAATCCGAAATTCTCCCTTTAATGGGCTCTAAGGAGGGCATTATGCATATTTCAATGGCATTTTTGAATCCAGGAGATCAAGTGCTAGTCCCGAATCCTGGGTATCCGACCTACGCATCAGTTACTCGCTTACTTGAAGCTGAGCCTGTGTTTTACGAATTAAAAGAAAGTCAAAATTGGCAGCCTGATTTTGCCGCTTTAGATGCTTTAGACACTTCCAAAGTTAAGTTGATGTGGATCAATTATCCGCACATGCCTACAGGGACGGAAGCATTATCCACAACTTTTGATCGATTAATCGACTGGGCAAAAAAACGCTCAATTTTGCTGGTAAATGACAACCCTTATAGTTTTGTTTTAACTCAAAAGCCGCAGAGTTTATTGTCACGACCAGGCGCCTTAGAAGTAGCCCTAGAATTGAATTCATTAAGTAAATCATCAAATCTGGCCGGATGGCGCGTTGGTATGGTGTGCGGTAAAGAAACCTTCTTACAATCTGTATTGAAGGTGAAAAGCAATATGGACTCAGGTATGTTTTACGGTATCCAAAAAGGAGCTATTGCCGCTTTACAAGCCACTACAGACTGGTATACAAAGCTGAATACAATTTACACTCAACGCAGAAAAGCAGTAGAAGTATTGGCAAAGGCTCTTGGCGCCACCTTTGACCCTAATCAAGTAGGATTGTTTTTATGGGCTAAATTACCGCCAACAAGTACAGATGCAGAAGCCTTTATTGATGCCCTTTTGCATGACAAGCATCTTTTCATAACACCGGGCACCATTTTTGGAAGTCAGGGAGCAGGATACATCCGTTTTTCTTTATGTGTGCCTGAAGAAACGATTGTGGAGGCAATTAAAAGAATAGAATCATGAACATAGGCATAATAGGTTTAGGATTGATCGGTGGATCATTGGCTTTAGCATCAAAAAAATACACCCTTGGCAGCCGCTGTTATGGACGCGATATTAATCCCACTCATGTAAAACAAGCGCTGACATTAGGTATTATTGATGAAGAATTAACCGATGCTAAGTTGCCACAAATGGACATCGTTATTCTTGCAGTACCCGTGGATATTGCTTGCGAATTGGTACTTACCTTGCTTGACAATTTAAATGACAACGCCTTAGTAATGGACGTTGGGTCTACAAAGGCAGGAATCTGTGAACGTGTTAGTGTACATCCAAAACGGAATCAATTTTTAGCCACACACCCTATTGCAGGTACCGAATTTTCAGGTCCTTCAGCAGCTTATCCAGAACTGTTTTTGGAGCAAACTCAAATATTGTGTGAAACTTCTTTCACCCGACCAGATCTATTAGAATGGGCATTGCAATGGTTTCGATCAATGTCTATGCGTATAAAAGAAATGGATCCAAAAGCGCACGATCAGCACATTGCTTATGTGTCGCATCTTTCTCACGTTTCTTCGTTTATGTTAGGTAAAACCGTGATGGAAAAAGAAAAAGACGAACGTGCTATTTTTGATATGGCGGGAAGTGGATTTGCTTCAACTGTTCGTTTAGCAAAAAGTTCACCTTCTATGTGGACCCCTATTTTTAAACAAAACCGAGAAAATTTACTGGAAGTACTTACGGAATATATTGAAAACCTAAGTGCCTTTAAAAATGACCTAGAACAACAACACTACGATCAGCTATACCAAACCATGGAGGCCACTAATGCTATCCGTTCTATTTTAGCTGGCATCAATGAAAACAATAGAAAGAATAATAATTAATACTCATGGAAAATAAAAAAGAAATGCGCCAATGGCTTGACAACTTTGGATTAGATCATCCTCTAGTAATAGCCGGACCCTGTAGCGCGGAAACCGAAGAACAAGTGCTAAAAATAGCACACGAATTAAAAAATACCGATGTTACTGTATACCGTGCCGGCATTTGGAAACCAAGAACCCGCCCAGGCATGTTTGAAGGTGTTGGAGCTATCGGTTTGGGATGGCTTAAAAAAGTAAAGGAACAAACCGGTTTATTAACAGCAACAGAAGTAGCCAATAAAGACCACGTTCAACTGGCATTAGAAAATGACGTGGATATTCTTTGGATCGGAGCCCGCTCTACCGTTAGTCCTTTTATTATGCAAGAAATTGCGGATGCCTTAGAAGGAACAGACAAAATAGTTTTGGTAAAAAATCCAGTAAATCCAGATTTGGCTTTATGGCTAGGAGGTGTTGAACGACTTTATACGGCCAACATTAAAAAACTAGGTTTAATTCACAGGGGATTTTCAACGTATGAAAAATCGAAATACAGAAATATACCCGAGTGGCAAATAGCCATTGAAGTAAAAAATAAATTTCCAGACCTTCCCATGATTTGCGATCCTTCTCATATTGGTGGGAAGCGAGATTTAATTTTTGACATTTCTCAATCTGCATTGGATTTAAATTTTGACGGACTAATGATTGAAACCCATTGGGACCCAGACAATGCATGGAGTGATGCTGCTCAGCAAGTAACCCCTGATCGATTAATTGAAATTATGCAGGATTTAAAAGTGCGTAAAATTACCACCGAAGAGCAAGCCTATCAAAACGAACTTAGTGTGCTTCGGTCTCAAATTGACATTGCAGACCAGAACCTTTTGGATATTTTAGGTAAACGGATGAAAGTTGCCGAGCAAATTGGGACTCTAAAAAGAGCAAATAACGTGGCCGTTTTACAAAACAAACGTTGGAACGAGATTTTAGGAAGTATGATTTTGGAGGGACAAGACAGAGGACTGTCAGAAGAATTTATTTTACGTGTTTTCAAAGCAATTCACCAAGAATCAATTAACAAACAAGAGAAAATTTTAAAAGCGTAATTATGAATGCCCTATAAAAGATGGATAGACTTTACCTAATGAGAGAGGCCAGAAGCATACTTCAGCCCTATTGGTTAATTTCTGTAGGCGTGTGTTTGGTTTATGCTATTGTATTAGGGGTTCCACCAGAACTCAACACCTATGGTGAATGGTTGAGTTTGCTTTTGGCCGGCCCACTTAACTTGGGTTTGTGCATGTATTTTTTGAAGATATCGAATTCTGAGTCCCCTGGAATAGAAAATATTATAAACGGTTTTCAGCCGCTACTTCAAGTGCTTTTACTGTATTTTGTTTCCTCACTATTGATTGTTTTAGGCTTATTGCTTTTTATTCTGCCAGGAATTGTTCTGTCTATGGGGTTTTCCATGTCCTATTACATTATGGCAGAACAACAGGACGTTACTTTTGTAGAGGCGCTCCAAAAAAGCTGGGATTTAACCCAAGACCATAAAATGGACTTGTTCCTTTTGAATATTCGATTTATTCCTTGGTATGTATTGGGCTTGTTGTGTTTAGTAGTAGGGGTATTTGTAGTAATTCCCTGGCACCAAACCACACTGGCATTAGTTTATAAAGAATTTAAAGCAAAGAAATTAAAATAAAAAATCCGCCAGTAGGCGGATTTTTTTTGGAATGCTTTAGGTTAGAATTCCTGCAATTCGTTTGACAGCTTCTTTGATTTCGTCAACTGAAGCAGCATAAGATATCCGGATACATTTTTCATTTCCAAAGGCTTCTCCTGAAACAGTTGCTACGTGAGCTTTTTCTAAGAGGAACATCGAAAAATCTGAGGCATTGGCAATGGTTTTTCCGTGTAATGTTTTTCCTATATAATAAGAAATATCAGGAAAAACATAGAAGGCGCCTTTAGGTTGATTTAAAATAAAACCAGGAATGGCCGAAAGGAGTTCAATAATCATTTCTCTTCGTTGCGCAAATTCATCAATCATATATTGTATCTGACGCACAGGGGCTTCCAAGGCAGCAATTGTTGCCCTTTGCGCAATACAGTTTGCTCCACTAGTAATTTGACCTTGCATTTTATTGCAGGCTTTGGCAATCCATTCAGGAGCTCCTATATACCCAATTCTCCAACCCGTCATCGCAAAAGCTTTAGCCACTCCATTTACGGTAATGGTACGATCAGTCATTTCTGTAATGGAAGCAAAACTAAAATGCGGTACACCGTAATTTATGTGTTCGTAAATTTCATCTGAAAGGATAAAAATATCAGGATATTTCTCTAGCACTTTGGCCAAAGCTCTGTATTCAGCTTCAGTATATACCGTTCCACTGGGGTTGTTCGGTGAGTTGAACATTACCAATTTGGTTTTCGACGTAATGGCGGCCTCGAGTTGTTCTGGAGTTATTTTAAAATCAGTTTCAATTGAAGAGGGAATTACGATACTTTTAGCCTCAGCAAGTGTAGCAATAGCAGAATAGCTTACCCAATAAGGGGCAGGCAATAAAACTTCGTCATCGGGGTTGAGCAATACCATACAAACATTTGCGATAGATTGCTTAGCTCCGGTAGATACCACAACTTGTGAAGGGGTGTAAGTTAACCCATTATCCCGTTTAAATTTTAGGCAAATAGCCTCTTTTAAATCGGCGTATCCGTCAACCGGACTGTAAGAATTATAATTGTCTTTGACGGCTTGAATAGCAGCGTCTTTAATAAATTCTGGGGTATTAAAATCAGGTTCACCAAGACTCAATCCAATGATATCAATACCTTGATTTCGTAATTCACGAGCTTTGGCAGCCATGGCCAACGTTTCGGAAACGGGCAAACTGTTTATGCGTGCTGAAAGATGATCCATAAAATAAACTATGCGGGTTGTACCCCCATTTGTTTTAAAAATTTAAAATGCGAAAATAAGGCACTTCGCGTAGTTTTGTATTCGTTATAAGGTAAATTAAACTCTTTGGCGGTTTTCCTCACAATAGCACCAATCTTGGTGTAGTGTACATGACTTATGTGCGGGAATATATGGTGTTCAATCTGATGATTTAATCCTCCCGTAAACCAATTCATAATTTTGTTTTTGGTTGCAAAATTCACAGTTGTTTTTAACTGGTGTATGGCCCAGGTATTTTTCATTGTTCCGCTTTTGTGCGCTTCATGCATTTCAGCATCTTCTACAACATGAGCCAATTGAAAAATTAAGCTTAAAATGATGCCGGCAGTGTAATGCATGACCACAAACCCAATGATTACTGTCCACCAAGGAGCATCAATCAAAAGGATAGGGAGTACAATCCAAATTGAAAAATACAGGATTTTGGAAATATATAAACCCGTCCATTGCAAACTAGGACGTTTGCTGTTTAAATAGGAAAGTTTTCTTTTCGTATAGCGTTTCATCTGTTGGAAATCTGTAAAAAGAGCCCAGTTAAGGGTTAAGAGACCGTAGAGAAAAACAGAATAATAGTGTTGAAATTTATGGTGGGGAAACCATTGTGAATGCTTCGAAAAACGCAATACACGTCCTGCCTCTAGGTCTTCATCGTGCCCGTGTATGTTTGTGTAGGTATGATGAAGAATGTTGTGTTGTACTTTCCAATTGAATACATTCCCGGCTAAAATATAAATACTGCTTCCCATGAATTTATTTATCCAAGGATACTTTGAAAAAGAGCCGTGATTGCCATCATGCATTACATTCATACCCACTCCGGCCATTCCAATTCCCATAACAATACAGAGTAAAAGTTTAACCCATAAATTAATGGATAAGGTTAATACCATTACATAGGGTGCAATAAGAAGAGAAAACATGACTACGGTTTTCACATACAGCTTCCAGTTTCCTGTTTTGGGAATCTGATTTTCTTTGAAGTAGTGATTTACGCGCTGGTTTAAAGTTTTAAAAAAATCTTGTGTGTCTTTACGTGAAAAACGTAGGCTTTGTTTAGCTTGCATATGTGTGGTTAGTGAATTGTAAAAATAAACGAAAAATAGTTTAATACAACCCTTGATTTAAAATAGGTGGAAGAAATTCTTTTTTATTTTCCAGAACTCAGCAAAGAACAACAGCATCAGTTTGCAGTTTTAGAGCGCTTTTATGCCAACTGGAATCAAAAAATCAACGTCATTTCTCGAAAGGACATGGACCATTTTTACGAACGGCATGTTTTACATTCTTTAGGTATTGCCAAGGTGAATCCCTTTTTGCCAGAAACAAAGGTGCTTGATGTAGGAACAGGGGGCGGTTTTCCGGGAATTCCTTTAGCCATTCTTTTTCCGAGCACACACTTTTATTTAATTGATAGTATCGGAAAAAAAATAAAAGTGGTTGATGAAGTTATCCATACTTTGGGATTGAAAAATGTAACCGCACGGCACCTTCGGGCAGAGGAATTTCAACATTCCGTTGACTTTGTTGTCAGTAGAGCGGTAACTCGAATGGCTGCTTTTGTTCCCTGGGTAGAGGGTAAAATTTTAAAAAACGGCAGGCACCAAATGGCAAATGGAATTTTGTATTTAAAGGGAGGAGACTTAACAGAAGAACTAACCCCTTTTCCAAAAGCAACGATTCACCCACTAAACAACTATTTTAATCTGCCTTTTTTTGAAACTAAAAGCGTTGTTCACGTTCCTTTATAAAACCCCTAATGTAAGTTTTACGATTCTAAAAAAGGATAGCGATAATCCGAAGCAGGAATAAAAGTTTCTTTTATTAAACGTGGAGAGACCCATCGCATGAGGTTAGCGGCAGAACCTGCTTTGTCATTTGTTCCGGAGGCTCTGGCACCGCCAAAGGGTTGTTGACCCACAACCGCCCCTGTAGGCTTATCGTTAATGTAGAAGTTTCCTGCGCTATTTTCAAGGGCTTGAAACGCTTCCTCTAGCGCATAGCGATCATTTGAAAACACTGCACCAGTTAAGGCATATTCTGAGGTTTGGTCAACCAACGTTAAGGTCTTCTTCCAATCCGCGTCCTCATATACATAAAGGGTAACAAGTGGACCAAATAATTCTTTTTCCATGGTAAAGTATTTTGGGTTAGTGGTTAGCACTACAGTAGGCTCTATAAAATAGCCCTTGCTGTCGTCATACGTTCCCCCAATCAAAATTTCTGCATCACTGTCTTTTTTAACCTGTTCAATGGCGTGAACTAAACGGTCAAAAGAACCTTTGTGGATTACAGCCGTAACAAAATTTTCAAAATCAGCCGGTGACCCCATGGAGAGGCTATTAAGGTCTTGCTTGACAAAATCGATAACGTCTTGCGCTAAAGATTTAGGTAGGTAAACTCGAGAGGCAGCCGAACATTTTTGACCTTGAAATTCAAAGGCTCCTCGCACTATACCTGTCGCCACTTCTTTAGGAGAAGCAGAGGGATGAGCCACAATGAAATCTTTACCTCCAGTTTCTCCAACAATTCGAGGGTAGGTTTTGTAGTTATGAATGTTTGCTCCAATTTTCGCCCAGATTCCTTTAAAAATATCGGTAGAACCGGTAAAATGAATTCCAGAAAAATCCGGACTTTCCAGCACTGTGTCGGTAATCATCACAGGATCACCAAAAACCATATTTATAACCCCATCAGGGAGCCCTGCTTCTCTAAAAACTTCCATAATTACTTGCGCAGAATAGATTTGATGGTCGCTAGGTTTCCAAACCACGGTATTGCCCATCATGGCAACAGCGGCGCTTAAATTTCCTGCAATCGCAGTAAAATTAAAAGGACTTATGGCATACACAAAGCCTTCTAAGGGTCGGTAACTGATTCGGTTCCAAATGCCGGGGCTGCTTTCAGGTTGGTTTTCATAAATTTCTTGCATGAAATACACATTGAAACGAAGAAAATCAATCAGTTCACAGGCCGCATCAATTTCGGCTTGATGAATGGTTTTGGATTGGGCCAACATGGTAGCCGCATTTATTTTTGCTCGGTAAGGGCCGGCAATAAGCTCTGCAGCCCGTAAAAAAATAGCAGCTCGTGAAGTCCATTCCATTTGACTCCATTGTTTACGGGCACTAAGGGCAGCTTCAATGGCTTCATTAATGTGTTTTTTCTCGGCTTTGTGATAGTGCCCTATTTTATGTTGATGGTCGTGTGGAGGTTGTAGAGTGTCAGTAATTCCTGTTTTAACATCTTGGTTTCCAATACGCATGGGAACCTCAATAGTTTGATTGAAAAGTGCACTATAAGTAGCAAGAACCTCTTCTCTTTCGCTGCTGTTTGCTGCATAGGATAATACGGGCTCGTTGACGGGATAGGGTACATTAAAAACACTGTTGGCCATAACTTCTTTTTGGGTAAAAATATTCAATTAGAAATAAACGGCAAGGAAAAAATCTAAATCTCTTAATTGAGAATGTGTGGAACGCTGAGTTTAAAATTGGGTATGTCCACTTGAAATTTACGTGCTGAAGAAAAGTTAATCATGATATAGGTACCAGACATGGCGCCCACTGGAGACGTAATTAAACAACCGGATTGATAGGTGTGAATTTCCCCGGGTTTTAAGACAGGCTTCTGACCTACTACACCATCACCATTTACATATTGAGGACGATTAATGGATTCAAGAATCTTCCAATGGCGAGAAAGCAATTGAACTACATCTTTACTTTGATTCTCAATAGTGATAAAATACAAAAAGGCGTGATGAGGCACTTGGTTTTTTAAAAAACTGCCCTCGAACCGAGATTCCACGGAAATTTTAATTCCTTTTGTAATTTGTTGTATCACACTTAATTATTTCGGGTAAATCGAACAATAAAAATAGTAAAAAAGAATGAATTATACGATGATGCAATTTAGTTCTTTAATTCAAAAGAATTTGCATTTCCCACACCCACTAAAGCATCATATTGCGCTCCAATAGCACGGTAATACACTAGAACGAGATAATTGTTTTCTGTTAATGCAAAACTCCCACTAATCGCATTTTTATAGAGAACGCCTTCTTTTCGAACCACATACTTATAATTGTAGAACCCTTGTTTTAGTAGAATAACACCCTCATATACCCCTAAAGCGGGATTGTAGTACATAGCATTAGCCTCACTTAATTGGTAATTGTTAAATCCGCCATACACATAGATTTCTTCATTTTCAAGGTTGTAATTTGACGCTAAACTAAAATACACCAAACTGTAATCCGCTTCAAAATCAGAATCACCAGGCCTCATAATGTTTCGAATTTCAAACGCCCCATTTATATCGGGAGCAAGGCTGTATTCAGATAACCTTCGGGGTATATCCACCTTCAGATAGGTTTCATATAAGTCTTGTTTTTGTGTAAAGGTTATGTTGGCACTGGTAACTCGAAGGTCTTTACTGTCAAAGAAAAAATATTCATTTCCTCCTTCAAATTGTGCAGGATATTCATAGCGATATTCCAAAGAGGTTCCATTATAAAATTGAGGCTTGAGCCCCGTGATTTTTGAATCCCATTGATCGTTTTGTAACAGCGTGATAAATACGTTTTTATCTGGATTTCTAAAGGGTTCTCTTTGTGGTGTAATTTTAAAATGAAGGGACTGATGGGTAGAAAAGCGGTCTAGATTTTGAGGCCTGTACACCGCAGCTTGAACAGCGGCTGAAGGCTCATATACACAAAATCTACGTGAAAAAGCCAACGTATCCTCAGCGGTGTAAATCTCCAAAACATAGTTGCCTGATACTTTTAGTTGAACATTTTCATTGGGAATAGCTAACGAGAAGTGGGTATAAGCTTGGAGGGTGTTGATTGAGGTGCGGTAATTTTCAATACGGAGATTATCATATCCCTCTAAATACTCATTTTGAAATAATGTTGAGGGTGTCCAATCCCAATTATAATGGTGAATCCGATAGTAATAATCAGACTCATCACCAAGCAAATCATCAAATTCCAATGTTATGGTTTCTCCTAAAGCCACCAAGGGAAAATTACGTAAGGATTCCTTTCCTCGAAACTGAATGGTTTTAATATGATCTGGTGGATAATGTTCTTGAACCTCTTGACCGGAAACCTTAAAAAGTAAAGTTTGAACAAATAAAAGCGATAAAAAAAGGGATATTTTCATGCCCAGCAAAAGTACTCGTTCCGTTTTTGTTTACCAAATTGCAGCTTGATTAGCCAAAAGATTAAACAGTTATTTAGAAAGAATATAAATAAGGATTTTTCCTAATTATTTACCACTGCTAAAAGGGGGTTTATTTATAAATTTGCAGCGTTTTAGAACGAATCAACTTAATGGAACTAATCAAAGCAATTCAAACGCGAAGAGGTGCCCAACTCAAGCTAAAAGGAGCTGCTGAAAAAGCACTAAGCACAGCCCCACCTTCAAGCACTTTTGCCCTACATCCCGATGATTTTTTTGGACTAACCCCCAAGCTAAGTGTAAAGGAGGGCGACAAAGTAAAAAAGGGATCTCCCATCTTTTTTGATAAAAAAAACCCCGATATTATTGTGGTTTCTCCCGTTGCAGGAGTTGTAGATCAAATTCAACGTGGGGCGAAGCGAAAAATTGAAGCTATTATCATCAAGGCCTCTTCCAAAGAAGAAGCAATAAAATTGAAAATTGATGGTAAAAAAGGGGATGCGGATCATATTAAGCACTTGCTTCAGCAAGGCGGTATGTGGCCTTTCATTCAACAACGCCCTTATGGTATAGTTGCCAACCCTTCAGATACACCAAAAGCTATTTTCGTATCTACCTACGCTACTGCACCATTGGCGATAGATTATGACTTTACATTACAGCATGATCAAGAGGATTTCCAAAAGGGAATTGAGCTTCTCAATCATTTGGTTGAAACACCCGTTTATCTTGGAGTAAGTAAATCTTCTCCTGGGTTTTTTGAGCAAATTCAGCATGTAAACCACTACAGTATTTCAGGTCCACATCCTGCCGGAAATGTAAGTTTTCACATTCAAGAAATATGTCCATTAAACGCTGGTGAACGTGTTTGGACCGTAAATCCTGAAGATGTAGTAAACATTGGACGGTTTTTCAACTCAGGTGAATTTTCAGGGCAACGCACCATAGCCGTATGCGGAAATGGAATTCGCCAACCCAAATATTTTGTCACCTCATTAGGGGTTGAATTAGCCCCCCTTTTAGAAAATGTAGGGAAGGCACATGATAATATTCGAATTGTTAATGGCGATGTACTCACAGGAAATAGAGTTTCAGCCAACGGCTATTTAGGGTACTTCAACACAGTAGTTACTGCAATTCCAGAGGGGAATCATTTCCGAATGTTTGGATGGCTTCCTTTTAAAGACAATGGTGTTTTAAGTTTATCAAACACTTCTTTTTCCCGACTTTTTGGAAGTAAAGGGTTTGATGTTGATACCAACCTAAACGGCGAAGAAAGAGCATTGGTGGTCACAGGAGAAATGGAGAAAGTTTTTCCGTTTGATATTTTCCCCATGCAATTACTCAAAGCGTGTTTAGTAGAAGATATAGAGAAAATGGAAGCTTTAGGCATTTACGAAGTGGTGCCTGAAGACTTTGGATTAATAGATTATGCCAATACCTCAAAGTTAGAGGCTCAAGATATAATTCGTAAAGGAATTGAATTAATGATAAAAGAAGTAGGATAATTAAGAACTATGAAAGCATTAAGAAATAAGTTAGATCAATTAAGAAAACCTTTTGAAAAAGGGCAAAAACTGGAAAAATTTGCACCGGCTTTCAGCGCCTTTGATACCTTTTTGTTTGTTCCCAATCACACAACTAAAAAAGGAGCTCATATTCGTGATGCAGTTGATTTAAAAAGAACAATGGTAACCGTTATCATTGCTCTCTTACCCGCATTACTTTATGGAATTTACAATACAGGGTACCAATATTACATTCAAACCGGTTCCCCTTTTACATTTATAGACGCCTTTATTCATGGCGCATGGAAAGTAGTTCCAATGATTGTTGTATCCTATGTTGTTGGATTGTCAATAGAATTTGGTTTTGCAGTTTACCGCGGTCATGAAGTCAATGAAGGTTATTTGGTTACCGGACTTTTGATCCCAATGATTATGCCCATTGATATTCCTTTATGGATGGTGGGGATATCTACTGCTTTTGCGGTTCTCATTGCCAAAGAAGCCTTTGGCGGAACGGGAATGAACATTTTGAATCCTGCGTTAACAGCACGTGCATTTGCTTTTTTTGCTTATCCAACCTACATGTCAGGTAATAAAGTATGGGTTTCTGAAGCTTCTAGCGTTGATGGAATTTCAGGAGAAACCATTCTTGGAAATCTGGCCGCAGGTAACCAAGTCAACTACTCTTTTATGGACATGTTTCAAGGAGCAATTCCCGGTTCAATTGCTGAAACTTCAGCCCTATGGGTGGCTGTAGGTGCATTAATACTCATTTTAACCGGTATTGGCAGTTGGCGCATAATGGTTGGGGGAATACTTGGAGCAGCGATTATGGGGCTTTTATTTAACCTTTGGGGCGCTAATGCCCTGATGAGTTTTTCTTGGATAAATCATTTGGTTGTCGGTGGATTTGCGTTTGGAATTGTTTTCATGGCAACGGATCCCGTAACCGCAGCACAAACCAATAAAGGAAAATGGATTTACGGCATTCTGGTAGGGATTTTCTGTATTATGATACGGGTGTTTAATCCGGCCTACCCAGAAGGTGTCATGTTAGCCATTCTGTTAATGAATGTTTTTGCACCTACCATTGATCATTACGTGGTAAACGGAAACATCAAGAAAAGACAAAAACGCTGGGCTACAGCACAAAACCTTAAAACAGCTTAATATGAATCGGGACAGTAACGCGTACACCTTTGTTTTTGCCACCTTAATGGTATTGGTTGTTGCTTCTGCACTTGCTTTTACAGCCACTTCATTGAAAGACCTTCAGGCTGCAAATGTGCGCAAAGAAAAAATGCAAAATATTTTGGCCACCATTGGAATAGAAACGGATAGAGAACAGGCAGAAGAATTGTACAATAAATACATTTCAGCGGCCCTTTCTTTAACTCCTTCTGGTGGTGTAGATGCCAATGTGAATGCTTTTGAAATCAACCTAAATAATGAATTGAAAAAGCCTGTTGATCAACAACGCTTTCCGATTTATGAGGCTGACGTTGAAGGAGCCAAATTTTATGTAGTTCCTCTACGCGGGGCAGGGTTGTGGAATGCCATTTGGGGTTATATAGCTCTAAAAGAGGATAAAAACACAATCCAAGGGGCCGTATTTGATCACGTTGGAGAAACTGCTGGTCTGGGCGCAGAAATCACACAACAATGGTTTCAAGATCGCTTTAAAGACGAAAAGGTTTTTAACGCATCAGGGGAATTGGTGGGAATAACCGTTTCTAAAACCAATAACGACCCAAAAGACACGGATAAGAATGATCACGAAGTAGATGCGATTTCTGGGGCTACGATAACCGGAGATGGTGTTACCAATATGATCCTAGAGCGGTTAACGCATTATATACCTTATTTAAAATCAGATGCTGCTATGGCAGTTAATGAATAAAAACATGGAAGAAAACAAAACAACATCCGCAACACAGCCTACGGTTCTTTTTGTAAACAAAGAACGTGAGCCCCTGTTTTCAAAAAAGAATCGAAAACTATTGTCCGACCCAATGGATGACAATAACCCAATTACGGTTCAAGTTCTCGGAATCTGTTCTGCATTAGCAATTACGGTTCAACTTAAGCCCGCAATTGTAATGAGTATATCGGTTATGGCGGTAATGGCTGCCAGTAACGTGATCATTTCCTTACTACGTGATTTAATTCCAAACCGAATTCGGATTATCGTTCAATTGGTTGTGGTTGCCTCCATGGTAATTTTAGTAGATCAAGTACTTCGTGCTTACGCCTACGATGTGAGTAAAGAACTGTCCATATTTATTGGATTAATAATAACCAACTGTATTGTAATGGGTCGACTAGAAGCCTTTGCCCTAGGGAATGGCGTATGGAAATCCTTTTTAGATGGTATTGGAAATGCGGCAGGATATGGTTTTATTTTGATTCTCGTAGCCTTTTTTAGAGAGCTTTTAGGATCTGGAAAACTCTTTGGATTTCAAGTCATTCCCGACGCAGTTTACGCAATGGGCTATGAAAACAACGGTCTTATGTTGCTTTCCCCGATGGCACTAATTACAGTGGGAATTATCATATGGATTCAACGATCTCGTAACCGAACATTAATAGAAAAAAACTAAGAACCTAAGATGGAAGCCTATTTAAATTTATTTGTAAAGAGCATCTTTATTGAAAATATGATTTTTGCCTATTTCTTAGGGATGTGTTCTTATTTGGCTGTTTCTAAAACGGTCAAAACTGCCGTGGGATTAGGTCTTGCAGTAATCTTTGTATTGGCCATTACAGTACCTATTAACTTTTTACTCGACACCTATTTGTTGCGTCCCGGGGCCTTGTCTTGGATGGGTGCCGACTATGCATCATTGGATTTAAGCTTTTTGAGTTTCATCATGTTTATTGCCGTGATTGCATCGATGGTTCAACTTGTAGAAATGGTTGTGGAAAAATTTGCTCCGGCTTTGTATGGCGCTTTAGGGATATTCTTACCCCTTATTGCTGTAAACTGCGCCATTTTGGGAGGCTCTCTATTTATGCAACAAAAAGACTTTTCTGGAGTTACTGAATCGGCAGTTTACGGTTTGGGTTCAGGAATTGGTTGGCTATTGGCCATACTTGCCATTGCCGCTATTCGAGAAAAAATTAGCTATTCCAATGTACCCGCACCCCTTCGTGGTTTAGGAATTACCTTTATCATTACTGGTTTGATGGCATTAGGATTTATGAGTTTTATGGGAATTAAATTATAATATTTAGGATGGATTATTCAGTTGTTTTAGCCAGTGTAGTTGTTTTTTTAATCATCACCTTTTTATTGGTTGGGATGTTGTTGGGCGCTAAAGCCAAGCTTCTTCCTTCGGGACCTGTTTCCCTCTTAATAAACGGAGACAATAAAGTAGAAGTTTCCTCCGGAGGAACGCTTTTGGGCACCTTAGGAAACAATAAAATATTTTTACCCTCAGCCTGTGGAGGAGGAGGAACTTGTATTCAATGTAAGTGCCAAGTTATTGAAGGAGGAGGTGAAATTTTACCTACCGAGGCTCCGCATTTTTCTCGGAAAGAAATTGCTGAAGGTTGGCGATTGGGTTGTCAAGTGAAAGTAAAACAAGACATGGTAATTCAAGTTCCAGAAGAAGTTTTTGGAATAAAAAAATACGAAGCCACTGTGGTACGCAACTGGAATGTGGCCTCTTTTATCAAAGAATTTGTAGTAGAAATTCCAGAAGAAATGGATTACAAAGCAGGAGGATACATTCAAATTGAGATTCCTCCCTGCGAAATAAAATACGATGACATCGATATTTCTGCTCACCCAGAAGAACACCCAGGCGAACCCGATAAATTTAAATTAGAGTGGGATAAGTTTGCCCTTTGGCACCTAGTGATGAAAAATACGGAGACGGTTGAACGCGCCTATTCTATGGCTTCTTTCCCAGCAGAAGGAAAAGAAATTATGTTGAACGTCCGAATTGCAACTCCTCCCTTTGACCGAGCTAAAAACGGATGGATGGATGTAAATCCGGGGGTAGCATCGTCTTATATTTTTTCAAAAAAACCAGGAGATAAGGTAACCATATCCGGTCCTTACGGTGAGTTTTTTATTAATGAGTCTGACGCCGAAATGCTTTACGTAGGAGGAGGAGCCGGAATGGCCCCAATGCGTTCTCATTTGTACGAATTGTTTAGAACTTTGAAAACGGGCCGTATAGTAACTTTTTGGTATGGAGGACGTTCCAAAAGAGAGCTTTTCTACATTGACCATTTTAGAGCGCTAGAAAGAGATTTTCCGAATTTTAAATTCTTTATAGCCTTGTCAGAACCCTTACCTGAAGACAATTGGAAAGAGAAGACAAGTCTTGACGCTGAAGGTGACGGATTTACTGGATTTGTACATCAAGTGGTTATTGATCAATACCTGTCAAATCATGACGCTCCAGAAGATATTGAAGTTTATTTCTGTGGACCACCCCTAATGAACCAAGCTGTGGAACGTATGGCAGAAGATTTTGGAGTACCGCCAGAAAATGTTCGCTTTGATGACTTTGGTGGATAATAGCAAAAGAGGCCTTGTGCCTCTTTTTTACTTTTTATGCTCTCCCATCCTTTTTTAAAACCTTTCAGATATGTTTATTTTTATGCCTCTATGAGTACTTTGAGTAAACAAGACATACACCAACTGGCCATGCAAGAAGTAGGAGAATACCTCGAAGCAGAAGGCTATGAATTTTTAGCTATAAATTCACAACCCAAGCGTACACCTCAATTTGTGTGTGTTAAAGAAAAACAATTGTTCTTTGTTGTGGTAAAAGGCTGTTTGTATCCCGATTCTCCAAAAGCCTATGACCAGGAATATATGGAAAAGGTAAAAACACACGCTCAAAAAAATAAGGCCCAGCTTTTGTTTGGCGGGGTGGGATTTGCTCACGCAAATGAATATGCGCTTCCGCTAACTAAAAATGACCCCTATGTGGTTAACTTCAATGGACTTCAACAAATTGAGTAGACATTTTTTCTTGGTTTTTCTTCTTGTAGGTTGTACGCGTGATCCTCAACCAGTTCAACGTATTCAAGGACTTGCCCTGGGCACTTCCTATTCCATTCATTATGCATCGGAAACCCTTAAAGCAGAAGTGTTTGAAAAAACGGTTGATTCTCTTTTCGATGTTTTAAATCAATCCTTATCTACCTACCTGCCCAATTCAGACATTTCAAAAATTAATCGTGGAGACAGCACGCTTGTTGTGGATGAACATTTTGAAAAAGTATACAATGCAGCCTCTTGGGTATGGGAACTTACGGAAGGATATTTTGACCCTACCGTAGGAGCTTTAGTAAATGCGTATGGTTTTGGACCCGGAAAACCCATTACCAATTTAAGTAGCCCGCAAAGAGACAGTTTGATGCTTTTTACCGGATGGAATAAAACCGAATTAACGCCTCAAAAAACCATCATTAAAAAGCATCCCCATCTTTATTTTGATTTTAACGCTTTAGCAAAAGGGTATGTTGTAGATGTAATTGCCAATGCCCTACGCGCAAAAAATTGCGATTCTTTTCTAGTGGAGATTGGGGGAGAAATTGTAGCTCAAGGCAAAAGTCCAAATTCCGGAAACTATTGGAAAATAGCAATTGACGACCCTCAACAACAAGAGGAAAGAAAATTCATTCAAGTTTTAACCCTTCAAAATCAAGCCATAGCCACTTCAGGGAACTACAGAAAATATAATGTTGACCCAACAACTGGGAGACGAACAGCACATTCCATTAATCCTAAAACCGGACTAGCCTTTCCTACTGCTGTGTTGAGTGCTTCTGTGATAGCTCGGGACTGCATGACTGCAGATGCCCTTGCCACCGCTTTGATGGTAATGCCGTTAGACAAATCAAAAGAGATGCTTGACCTGCTTGACGGGGTCGAAGGGTATTGGATTATTTCAGACGATGAGGGTAAACTCCAAGAAGTGTTTACAAGCGGATTTCCTAGAGAGTAAGTGATTGTTTTTTTATCAACATTTGCAAGTTATCGAATTCTAGAAATGGGCATATGCAATTGCCAATGGGCCGCAATAGAGTCCAAAGATGCCGCAACAGAATCCTATTAGGTTGATTCTTGTAAAGACCTAATTTTTCTGATGTATAGCCAATACAAGAGACTTTGACTAAAATTGAATCCTTGTAAATTTCAATTCCGAACTCTCCGTTCTCATTAGAAATGAATCCTCTATTAAAATCAAAAGTAAAGTGGACATTTTTGATGGGCAAAAGGGTTGACTCATCTAAGACTTGTCCCCAAAGACTGGTAGGTTGATCTTGACCATTTACCAAGAATATTAAAAAAAAATTAAACTAAAAACTGACTTTCTTAACAAATTTAAGGGACTGAAAACCCCCTTAATTTTGTTTAGGCAAATGATAATCGTCAAGCCCACGCATTTTTTTTTGGAAATTAAAAACACATCCATTTAATGAAAGTAGTTTAAAAGACTCAAGTTAAAAGAAGCTGATGTGTCTACAAAAATTTTGTAGCTACCGGAATTTTTTCAGTAACAAAAAGACCGTAACGTTCAATTTCGTCGGGGGATAAGTGCGTTAAAAAATCAACGGCATGGGCAACAAAACCCGCCTTTTTTAATCGTTGATAATAATCGGTTCCATAAATCCGCACATGATCGTATTGTCCAAAAATTTGGGCACGTTCTTTTTTGTCGGTAATGGAATTGTCTTCAAAGGTTGTAGTCCGGGATTCATCTAATGGGACTTGTGCAATTAAAGTCCCCCCTTTTTTCAATACCCTATAAAGCTCTTTCATCGCTTTATGATCGTCAGGAATATGCTCTAAAACATGATTGCAAAAAATTAAATCGTACTGTTCGTTTTTAAACGGAAGGGAACAAATGTCTGCTTTAATATCTGCAAGCGGAGAGTGGAGGTCTGTTGTGGTGTACGACCAATTTTTAAGGGCTTTAAATTTTGTATAAAACACCTGTTCTGGGGCAATGTGTAATACATTTAGCGATTGGTTGAGAAAGTCAGTTTCTCGGGATAAATACAACCATAAAAGACGATGGCGTTCTAAAGAAAGGGTTCCCGGACAAAGGGCATTTTGTCGAATTTTTTGGTAGCCATAGGGCAAAAATGTGCGGTAGTGACTCCCGTCAATCGGATCGGTAAACCGATTGCCCTTATACCACAGTTTTAATAAAGGACGAAGGTACACGCTAAGCCGTATCAAAAAGGGTCGAGGAAAAAGGTGTAACACCCTTTTCATAAAACAAGGGGTTTTTTCCGATACGGAACCTCTTCTTCGCTTGCAATCCCCAGAGCCTTATAAATGTATTCGAAGGTAGAAAGCAATTCGGGTTTTCCATCGATTAAGGCTACATTGTGTTCAAAGTGAGCGGAGGGTTTTCCGTCGGCAGTTAAGATGGTCCAGCCATCTTTGAGTTGTTTAATGCGGTGTGTGCCTTGATTCACCATAGGCTCTATGGCCAATACCATACCATCAACAAATTTTTTTCCTCTTCCTCTCTTTCCATAGTTGGGCACTTCTGGACCTTCATGCATTTCTCTACCTAATCCGTGTCCCACTAATTCGCGTACCATTCCATACTCTTCTTTTTCACAATGGGCTTGTATGGCATACCCTAAATCACCTAAACGGTTTCCAGCACAAAACATGGCAATCCCTTTATAAAGCGATTCCTTAGTAATGTCTAATAATTTTTGAGTTTCTTTTTCAATTTCACCAACGGCAAAGGTGTAGGCGTGATCACCATAAAATCCATTTTTGTATGCGCCACAATCAATAGAAATAATATCGCCTTCTTCCAATGGGGTGTTATTGGGAATGCCGTGGACTACTTGTGCATTCGGACTCATACACAGGGTATTCGGGAAATCATACAGTCCTAAAAAACCAGGTTCGGCGTTATGATCACGGATAAATGCTTCTGCCAATCGATCTAATTCAAGGGTAGTTACCCCGGGTTTAATTTCGGCGGCAAGCATTCCTAAAGTTTTCGAAACGATTAGGGCACTTTCTCGAATACATTCGATTTCCTCCTGATTTTTTAAATAGATGGCCCCCATATTAAAAGTCGGCGTAGGCGTTTAGGTAGGGCTCTTTTTTTAGAATTTTGGAAATGTCTTGAAGGAGCGTTTCAACGGGTAGTTCCACAAACCGGTTGTTTTCCACCCCATTTTCATAAAATATCAATGTGGGGATGTTTATGATTCCGTATTCTTTTTCATACCCTGACGGGCTGTCTTTATTTTCAGTAAGCCCATACATTTCAATACGATCATTGGATACCTCTAGGGCATCAAGTATTTTAAACATGCCTCCTAATTCACGTTGTGTATCACCACACCATGTGCCCAGAAAAAGTTTAAAAGTGAGGTTTTTGGCTAGTGGCCGATGTTCTTCAATCCACTCCTCTGACAATTGAAGGAAATCATATTCGGATTGAAACCAGGCCATGAATTCTTCCGTATCTAAATTGGCTCGATTCATGGGTCCAATGACTACGGTTTCTCCTTCTTCCCCAATTACAGTTTCAACTTCTAAAGGAATAAGTTTTTCGGTTTTTGACGTTGAGGTACAGTTCAGTATCATCAAACTTAGGAGTGCGATAGCGTAAATTTTTTTCATGGTTTTATAAGTAATGAGTGTTGAGTCATTGTTTTGGGAGGTTCAATTTGCATTAAATCTAAAAGGGTTGGCGCAATATCTCCTAAAATCCCCGACTTTATTTTCTTATGTTCTCCATCCACTAAGATCAAGGGAACGGGGTTGGTAGTATGTGCTGTATTGGGGCTACCATCTGGGTTTATCATGGTTTCACAATTCCCATGATCCGCAATAACCAATATGGCATAGTGTTGTTCAAGAGCCGCTTCGATAACATCTTTAGCACATTGGTCAACCGTTTCGCAGGCCTTTACGGCAGCATTTAAATCGCCCGTGTGGCCCACCATATCAGGATTGGCAAAGTTTAGGCATATAAAGTCAGGAGCCGCTTCATTTATTTTAGCAACTATAGCATCACGAATTTCATAGGCACTCATTTCCGGTTTTAAATCGTAGGTGGCCACTTTTGGGGAGGGACATAATATACGTTCCTCACCCTCAAAAGGGATTTCTCTACCCCCGTTAAAGAAAAAAGTAACATGAGGGTACTTTTCTGTTTCTGCAATTCGAACTTGGGTTTTCCCCGCTTTTGAAAGCACTTCGCCTAATGTATTTTCCAAATTGTCTTTATCAAAAATCACATGCACTTTTTCAAAAGAATCATCGTAATTGGTTAAGGTTACGTAATGAAAAGACAACGGAAGCATATCGAATTCTGGAAAGGCTTTTTGAGACAGTACTTGGGTTAATTCTCTTCCTCGGTCAGTTCTGAAATTAAAGAATAAGACCACATCACCTTCCTCCAAAGTAGTTATAGGGTTGCCCGAAGCATCTGCTTTAAAAAGAGGTTTTATAAATTCATCAGTAACGCCTTCTTTATAACTTTGGCTTAAGCTGGCTTCAAAATTTTGTGTCGGCGTCCCTTTACCGTGAATTAAAAGGTCATAAGCTAATTTAACACGTTCCCAGCGCTGGTCTCGATCCATTGCATAATACCGCCCAATGAGCGAGGCCAATTGCCCTCCGGTTTGTATTAAGGTGGTTTCCAGATCTGATACAAATCTTTTACCCGATAGGGGGTCAACATCACGTCCGTCGGTAAATCCATGAACAAAAACCTGGGGGAGTTGGAATTCTGCAATAAGAGAAAGCAACCCTTTGAGATGGTTGATATGCGAATGGACGCCACCGTCGGATAACAATCCTAAAATATGTACTTTTTTTCCTTCCTTTTGCGCATAGTGAAGAGCATCTGTTAGTACTTTTTCCTCACGTAAACGATCGTGGGTAACGGCTAAATTAATTTTTGCTAAATCTTGATAAACGATTCGTCCTGCACCTAAATTCATATGGCCAACCTCACTGTTACCCATCTGTCCTTCAGGTAGCCCTACATGCTTACCGTCTGTGCGAAGTGTTGCATGGGAATATTTTGTGTATAGAGAATCGATATAGGGTGTATGGGCAATATCAACCGCAGAAACGGTTTTGTCGGGGGCCATTCCCCAACCGTCGAGAATCATGAGTAGGGTCTTTTGAGACATGTATTATTTTTTTGCAAAGATACAAAATTAGTAGGTGAAGCCTGGGAGGGGAGGAGCTGAAAAAAAAGCCGTTTCTTTGTAAATAAAACACGTGAACAAAGGTCTTGTTTACCGTTCCACTGGAAGCCGATGTACTGTAAAGTCGGCAGATACTTTTTATGAATGCCGTATAAAAGGCAAACTCAGGCTTCAGGGCATAAAAAGCACTAATCCCGTAGCTGTGGGCGATGTAGTGGTGTTTGAAACAGATAAAATCCACCCAAATGAAGGGAATATAGTGTCGGTAGAAGAGCGCAAAAATTACATTGTCCGCAAATCGGTTAATTTGTCAAAACAAACCCACATCATTGCCTCTAATATTGACCAAGTATTTTTATTAGTAACCCTATTTCAACCTCCTACTTTTCCCGCTTTTATAGATCGCTTTTTGGTAACAGCTGAAGCCTATCACATCCCAGCCATTGTTGTTTTTAACAAGATTGATACCTACGATTCAACCGAACTTGTTGCGTTAGAAAACTTACAAAAAGTGTATTCCGATATCGGTTATGAAACCTTTACAATTTCAGCAAAATCAGGGCAAGACATCGAGAAAATAAAACAGAAAATGAAAGGTAAGGTGAGTATGTTTGCAGGGCATAGTGGAGTCGGAAAATCAACCGTAATCAATTCAATTGCGCCTCATTTACAATTAAAAACTTCGCCGTTATCTTCCCACCACAATCAAGGAACCCATACCACAACTTTTGCGGAAATGTTTGATTTAGACCAGGCCATTCAAATTATTGATACTCCTGGAATTAAAGGATTTGGAGTCGTCGACATGACAAAAGATGAAATTAGTGGTTATTTTCCTGAATTTAAAAAGATTCAAGGGCAGTGTAAATTTCACAATTGCATTCATTTAAACGAGCCACAGTGTGCTATTTTGGAAGGAGTAACTAAAGGTACAATTGCGGAATCGAGGTATATAAGTTATGTGCAATTATTAGAAGAGGATTCGCTTTACAGATAGGATATGCGTGTAGTAATTCAACGAGTACAAAAAGCCGATGTTACCATAAATGGACAAGAAAAGCGTGCTATTAGACAGGGTTTGGTGGTATTGCTTGGAATTGAAAGTGCAGACGATAAAACAGATGTGGAATGGTTGGTGAATAAAGTTGTCAACCTTAGAATTTTTAATGATGCTGCTGGCGTAATGAATCTTTCGTTGTTAGACATTAAAGGAGAGCTCATGGTTGTAAGCCAGTTTACGTTGATGGCAGCCACCAAAAAAGGGAACCGACCTTCCTACATTCGCGCTGCAAATCATGAACATGCAGTGCCCTTATACAATTATTTTTTGAGCTTGGCTCAACAGCAAATGGATTCAAAACTAATATCGGGAACCTTTGCAGCAGACATGCAAGTTGCTTTAATTAATGACGGCCCAGTAACCATCCAAATAGATTCCAAAAACAAAGAGTAATTTGCCGTTTTAAAGAATGTTTACCTCAGGTTCAAGTGCAATATTGAAACGAGTTTTAATTTGGTTTTGTATGTATTGCGACAACTGAAGTATTTCCTTTCCCGTTGCATTTCCGTAATTCACTAAAACCAAAGCTTGTTTATCATGCACACCTACAGGCCCTTTACGATACCCCTTCAGACCGGCGGTTTCAATTAGCCAACCCGCAGGAATTTTCACTTGTGAGGTGTTCATTACGTAATGCGGTACTTCAGGATGCCGGGTTTGAAGCGTTTTAAATTGAGTATTCGTCAGTTCTGGATTTTTAAAAAAACTCCCACTGTTTCCAAGGATTTTGGGGTCAGGTAATTTTGATTGACGAATTTCAATCACGGTTTCTGCAACACTTTGAATGGTTTTGGGCTTTTCCTCCATTAGCTGAGCAACGGCTCCATAAGAACATTCAAGTGTATGAGGTGTTTTTTGCAATCGAAAAGTTACTTGTGTAATGATGTGTTGGTCTTTCAATTGCGTTTTAAAAACAGAAGTTCGGTACCCAAATTGACATTCTTTATTTGTGAAATCGTGTAATTGGAGTGACTCGCGATTAAGTGTTTGACATGATTCAACCACCGATTCCAATTCGATTCCATATGCTCCAATATTTTGCAGGGGTGCTGCCCCCACACTACCCGGGATTAAAGCTAAATTTTCAATGCCCCCTAAATTATTAGTAAGCGCCCAAAGTACAAAGTCATGCCAAACCTCTCCCGCTTGAACGGTTACAAGGGCATGGGTTTCATTTTCAGACACTATGGCAATACCCTTGGAGGAAAGCAAAACGGTGAGTCCCTCAAAATCTTGAGTAAGTAAAATATTACTTCCTCCTCCTAAAATACGAGTAGGCGTGCTTTTAAACTGGGTAAGCACCTCAATTAATTCCTGATTAGAATGCACCTTAGCAAAGTATTTGCTCTTGGCTTTTATGCCAAACGTATTGTAAGGAAGTAAAGAAACATTTTCTTCTGTCTTGAGCATGATTCAAGATACAAATTTCTTGTAGGCTTGTAATGCTTTTTCTAAAATTCTAGCCGCACGAATCAGCTTTTCACTATCTAAGATGAAGGCAATCCGAACTTCATTTAACCCCACCCCAGGAGTAGAATAAAACCCTTTGGCCGGAGCTAACATTACCGTTTGATTTTGATCGTGAAAATCAGTGAGTAAGAATTTTGAAAAATCCTCAGCATCTTCAACAGGCAATTTCACAATACAATAAAAAGCACCCATAGGATGAGAGACTACCACATTGGGTATCTTTTCTAACTGTTCAATAAGAACATTTCTGCGTTTGCTGTATTCTGCAATTACACCTTTTAAATAAGAATCAGGCGCCCCTAGTGCTGCCTCACTAGCTACAAGAGCCAAGGTAGGCGGTGATAAACGCAAATGGGCAAATTTTAACACATTTTCAATAAATGAATTGTTTTTAGAAACGACACACCCTACACGAGCACCACATAAACTGTAGCGTTTGGATACGGAATCAATCATTATTGTGTGATTTGCGCCATCGGGATGTCTTAATACAGAATAGTGCGGATTTCCCTCATGAATAAATTCTCGGTAAACTTCATCAACAATCAAAAATATATCGTGTGCTATGGCAAGTTCACAAAGGGTATTTATTTCTTGCTCATTGTAAACATACCCCGTCGGATTGCTTGGGTTGCACAAAAGAATTGCTTTGGTTTTAGCCGTAATTTTTTCACTAATGTTCTCCAAAGAAGGGAGTTGAAATTGAGAATCAAATGCTGAAATTACAGGAACTACATTCACGCTAGAAGCACTAGCAAACCCATTGTAATTTGCGTAAAAAGGCTCAGGAATTATAATCTCATCACCTGCATCACAAATCACGTTTAGTGTAAAGGTTAACGCTTCACTTGCCCCTGTGGTGACTAAAATATCCTCAGGCGAAATCTCAATGTGGTGTTTTTTATAGTAGGTTGCTAACTTTTGCCGGTAACTCAATGTGCCTTGAGAAGGACCATATGGAAGAAGGGAAAGGTCAACAGACTTTACTGCCTCCATGGCATTTGAGGGCGAAGGAATATCGGGCTGGCCTATGTTGAGGTGCAGCACTTCAATTCCATTACTTTTGGCTTGATCGGAGTAGGAAACCAATTTTCTTATCGGTGATGTGGGTAAATTGGTGCCTTTATTTGATAATTGTGGCATTCTTGCAAAGAAAACGCAAAAGTGGTAAAAATAATTAAGCTATTTTCCTTATTTACCTGCCTTTTTTTTAAATAAGAAAATTTTTTTTGAGCTAAAAAAGAGTACAAATCGAATTATTGGGCAGGAAGGACGGTACCTCTTAGTTTAAGCGCTACTATAGAATTTCCCTCTATATTGGTGGTCACAGTTATAGTTTTGCGAAAGGGACCTGTACGTTTTGTATCATAATGAACAACAATTTCTCCATTTTCTCCAGGGGCAATTGGTCCTTCCGGTTTTTTTGGTACGGTACACCCACAACTAGATTGCACATGTTCAATTAGTAAATCTGAGGTTCCTGTATTGGTAAAAATAAAACTTCGGGTACCTTCACTACCATTTTCTACAATACCGTAATCAATGGTGGTTGTATCAAATGAGATTTGAGGTCCGTTTTGTTGCGCTGTGGTAATGCCAATAAACAAAAAGAAGAGCAGTCCTAAGTAGTGTTTTGCATTCATAAGTTTTAGATTTGTTGCCTAAAAATAATAATTTCTTTCAAATCACGGGCTCAATTTTTATTATCCCCCTAGGGTTGCTACTTTTGTAACCTAATTTTAGTTGTTACAACGCTATGGAAATTCCCTCCAAGTTTGACGCCCAAAAGGTGGAAGAAAAATGGTATCAGTATTGGTTAGAACACGATTACTTTAAGTCTGTTCCTGACCATCGAGAACCCTATACAATTGTAATTCCACCGCCAAATGTAACAGGAGTATTGCATATGGGGCATATGCTTAACAACACCTTACAAGACATTATCATCCGACGGGCAAGAATGCGCGGGTTTAATGCCTGTTGGGTTCCGGGTACAGATCATGCTTCAATAGCCACAGAGGCTAAGGTGGTGGCCAAATTAAAAGCCCAAGGAATTGAAAAAAGCTCACTAACACGCGACGATTTTCTAAACCATGCCTGGGAATGGACAGAGGAATACGGAGGGGTAATTTTAGAACAGCTAAAAAAATTGGGATGCAGTTGTGATTGGGATCGTACCCAATTTACTTTAGATCCTGAGTTGTCTGAATCCGTTCTTCGTGTTTTCGTGTCATTGTACGAACAAGGACTTATTTACAGAGGGTATCGAATGGTAAATTGGGATCCAGAGGCGCAAACGACACTTTCTGATGAAGAAGTGATTTACGAAGAAAAAGCAGGTCAACTTTACCATATTGCCTATGCCGTTGTAGGAACAGATGAACAAGTAGTTATCGCTACCACGCGACCTGAAACCTTATTGGGGGATACTGCAGTTTGTATCCACCCAGAAGACGAACGCTACACGCATTTGAAAGGAAAGCAAGTTATTGTTCCAATTGCTGAACGAACAATCCCTATCATTGAAGACGACTATGTGGCAATGGACTTTGGGACGGGTTGTTTAAAAGTGACCCCCGCTCATGATATTAATGATAAAGCACTGGGCGAAAAACATCACTTAGACATTATTGATATTTTTAACTCGGATGGGACTTTAAATGCGTTTGGTTTGGACTATGAAGGCCTAGATCGTTTTGTAGCTAGAAAAAAAATAGTCAAGGCCTTAGAAGCGCAAGGATTGCTTTTGAAAACAGAGACCCATGTTCACAAAGTTGGTACTTCAGAACGCACACGAGCAGTTATTGAACCTCGGTTATCAGATCAATGGTTTTTAAAAATGGAATCCCTAGCCACTCCAGCCTTAGATGCCGTATTGCATTCTGATGCGATTGAATTGGTTCCCGAAAAATTTAAAAATACCTACCGCCATTGGATGGAGAATATTCGCGATTGGAATATTTCTCGTCAATTGTGGTGGGGACACCGAATTCCTGCCTACTATTACGGCCTTGGTACGGACGATTATGTGGTAGCCCTTACTTTAGAAGAAGCCCTTGTAAAAGCCAAACAAAAAAGTGGCAATGAGGATCTTACTTTAAAAGATTTGCGTCAAGATGAAGATGTATTAGACACTTGGTTTTCTTCTTGGCTGTGGCCCATTTCTGTTTTTGACGGGATTCGAAACCCGAACAATAAAGAAATTGAGTATTATTATCCGACTCAAGACTTGGTTACCGGTCCTGATATTTTATTCTTTTGGGTTGCAAGAATGATCATGGCTGGATATGCCTTTAGGCAAGAACGGCCCTTTAAAAAGGTATACTTAACAGGCTTGGTTCGAGATAAAAAGGGGCGTAAAATGTCTAAACAATTAGGCAATTCACCCGATGCTTTAGCTTTGATTGAAGAATTTGGAGCCGATGCCGTACGCGTGGGATTAATGTTGAGCTCTGCTGCAGGTAATGATCTTTTGTTTGATGAAAGTTTATGCCAACAAGGCAAAAATTTTGCAAATAAAATTTGGAATGCTTACCGCCTGATTCAAGGCTGGGAAGTTGATTCTCAACTCCCTGCTGAAACTGCAGCCCAAGAAGCTTTGGATTGGTATGAACACCATTTTCAAAAAACCTTACAATGGGCAGATGAAAATTTTGATAAATACCGAATTTCAGACGCCTTAATGTCCATTTATAAATTAGTATGGGAAGACTTTTGTTCTTGGGCTCTTGAGTTAGTAAAACCTGCCTATGGAAAGCCCATTGATTCAGCAACACATCAGCGAATACTTATGTTGTTTGAAAATAATTTACGCTTACTTCATCCTTTTATGCCTTTTTTAACCGAAGAATTATGGCATTTTATTCAACACCGAACTGCTGAAGAAGCGTTGACCATAGCCCATTGGCCAAAAGCCACTGATTTTGATTTGTCACGATTGAGTGAATTTGAACGGATGCAAGAAATTGTAGGGGGCATTCGTAACTTTAGAAAAGAGAAAAACCTTTCTCCGAAAATTGAAATTGAGGTGTATGTTACAAATTCAACGCTACCCTTAGCTTTTGAATCGTCATTAAAGAAACTTGGTGGAGTAAGCCAAATTAAATATTCAAAAGTAGAATCAGGAGTTAATGGGGGAACGTTTAGAGTGGATGCCTTAGAGTTTTTTATTCCCACAAATCAAGAGGAAAATCCAGAAGAAGAACGCCAAAAACTTCAAGAAGAATTAAAGTATACTCGTGGATTTTTAACTTCTGTTGAAAGCAAACTTTCTAATGAACGTTTTGTTGCCAATGCGCCAGAGCAGGTGATAGCTATAGAGCGAAAAAAAGCAGCTGATGCTCAGGCTAAAATAGCATTGTTAGAACAGCGATTGTCTTCACTTTAGGCTTTATGGGCAATTGGCTGAACGCCTCCTTTGACGCTTTGATTGAGTTGAATGTCTAAGGGTGTACCCAAGGGCAAAAACAGATCTACCCGAGAGCCAAATTTAATAAAGCCTGCATCTTCTCCTTGTTGCGCTTCATCGCCAACTTCAGCGTAATTTACAATACGTCGCGCTACAGCTCCAGCTATTTGGCGGTACATTATATCGCCAAACGATTCTGTATTTACCACTATTGTTGTTCGTTCATTCAATTCGGAGGATTTGGGATGCCAAGCCACTAGATATTTACCGGGATGGTATTTGCTAAACACTATTTTACCACGCACAGGGTATCGTGTAACATGAACATTTAAGGGCGACATAAAAATAGAAACCTGTAATCGTTTCTCTTTAAAATATTCTTTTTCAAAGACTTCTTCTATAATGACCACTTTGCCATCAACAGGGGCAATAATTTGAGCCTCATTTTTTGGGGTACTGCGCTTTGGATTTCTAAAAAATTGGAGAACTAAAACAAAAGCTATCAAGCTCAACAATTGAATGCCCCATTTTAAGACAGCTAAAGATGCAAATTGATACTCAGCTATAAGAACTAAAACAGTTACAATTAAAAAAGTGTACAGTATGATTTGATGACCCTCTTTATGAAACATAGGCTATAAGTATGAAAAACAAATATACATAAGGGGCGGTAAATAGAACGCTATCCATTCGATCATAAAATCCGCCGTGCCCAGGCAATAAAGAACCGCTGTCTTTCAGATGGGCTTGTCGTTTAAATTGAGATTCAATTAAGTCGCCTAGAGTAGCCGCTTTTATTATTAAAAGGGCCGACAGTAGAAATACCCAAAGCGGATAATCCGATTGAAATTGTGCTATAACTATACAAACCAACAGGCAGGCTAAGGCACCTCCAAGGAACCCTTCCCACGTTTTTTTTGGGGATACTTTGGGAAGCAGTAAATGTTTTCCCCAGCGTTTACCTATCAAATAGGCAAAACTATTGTTGGTCCAAATTAAGAGGTACATCAGTAAGGTAATTCCCATCGGAATTGTGCTTTCAATGGTGTGGGTAGCCACTATAAAAAAAGCCGAACTCATTAGATAAAAATAAGTGAATCCACTTTTTTGAATTGGCCCAAGGGGAATCGCTTTCTTAACGGCAATACGTATTGCTAAATAACTATTTACGGCTAAGGTTACATACAGTAAACCTGATGAAATCATTGGATGTAAAGTGTTTGTAAACAACTGATAATAGAGAAGCCCTAAGAAAAGTATGGGAATAGGGCTAAGGTATTTTTGCATTCGTTGAAATTCAAACAAAGCCAAGGCAGAAAACACAAAAAGAACGCTAAAAAATCCAATTTTGGTATATAATCCCGTACCCAAAAGAATAGTGACATAAAGAATGCCAGAAATTCCTCTTTTATAAAGTTCCTTCACACGATTCCCTTATTAATTTCATCATTTCAAACAAAAATCATAACCTGTTTAAATCCGTCAGGTTTACCACGTGTGGAAATTCTTTACTACATATAATAATTTACAAGCCAGGGGGGGTAAAGGGGTACAATTCAATTTTGGTTGTATAAAGAAATTCATTCAAAGTTGTTTTTTAAAACCAGAAAGGATTGCATAAAAGCCTCTTTAGAGTTCCAAAACGTCTTCCAATAACAAATATATATTTTTTGCGCTGGAATTTAAGTTCTCAATTTCATTTTCATCTCCATCACTTGATTTGGTTTTAAGTGAAGTAATGTTAGTAGGAATTGTTTTGGCATATTTATTTTTTAAGGCAGTCATTCCTTGACTTACATCCTGAACGAGTTGTTCTGTTTTTGCAAAGAGAATTACGGTATTGGGAAGTTCAGAGAGTTTAAAATGTTTTATTTGGTGTTCGCTTAGAAGAATTTTCCCTGTATTACTAATTAAATATTCACAAGAAATTAGGGCAGCATTAAACGCTTTTAGACTTCCCGAGGTTTGGCTTACTAATGTGCTTTTAAATCGATCTGAAAGCGATTGTTCTAAACAAACCACAGAGTCATTATCCCAATCGTTTTCCTCGCAGATGTTATCAAAATTAGCCTTGACTTGAGGTAACGCGTCACAGTATAAAAAGTGCCCTCCTTTAGAGGTAAAATTTTTAGCAAAAGCAATATCAATAGGGACTTCTACTGGGGGTAGATAGGGACTTCTTTCAGATTGATTTGATTTCTTTTTTCCAAAAAATTTGTCCCATAATGCCATTATCAATCACTGGTTTTTGCCTTTTTTGCCGCTTCTATTTTTTCGTCATTGGTTTGATAGGGTCGTTTACCAAGAATTTGTTCTAAATCATCTTTAAAAATAACTTCTTTTTCTAAAAGACGATCAGCGAGTTGCATCAATTTATCCTTAGAGGTTTTTAAAATATCGATGGCCCGCATGTATTGGGATTCAATGATTTGAGAAATTTCATGGTCAATTTTTTGAGCCGTAATCTCAGAATAGGGTTTGGTAAAGTTGTATTCGGCTTGGCCTGTGGAGTCGTAATAGGTGATATTTCCAATGGTATCATTTAGTCCGTATACAGAAACCATGGCTCTAGCTTGGCGGGTTACTTTTTCTAAATCACTTAATGCTCCTGTTGAAATTTTATTGAACACCACTTTTTCAGCAGCTCGTCCACCCAGCGTAGCGCACATCTCATCCAACATTTGTTCTGTTCTCACAATTTGGCGTTCTTCAGGCAAATACCATGCGGCACCTAACGATTGCCCTCTAGGGACTATAGTTACTTTTACTAAAGGAGCTGCGTGCTCTAACAGCCAACTGACAATGGCGTGACCTGCTTCATGAATAGCAATGGTTTTCTTTTCTTCTGGAGTAATGATTTTATTTTTCTTTTCTAATCCCCCTACAATGCGATCAACGGCATTTAGGAAGTCTTGTTTACCTACCGTTTTTTTATTTTTTCGCGCGGCAATTAGCGCAGCCTCATTACATACATTCGCTATGTCTGCTCCAGAAAATCCAGGGGTTTGTCTGGCAAGAAAATCGATGTCAATGGTTTTTATCACTTTAATGGGATTAAGGTGAACCTTAAAAATTTCTCTACGCTCATTTAAGTCAGGTAAATCCACATAAATTTGACGGTCAAATCGTCCGGCGCGCATCAAGGCTTTATCTAACACATCGGCACGGTTGGTGGCGGCAATTACAATCACGTTGGTGTTCGTTCCAAAGCCATCCATTTCTGTCAATAATTGATTGAGTGTATTTTCACGTTCATCATTAGAACCCGTAATATTGCTTTTGCCCCGCGCTCTTCCAATAGCATCAATTTCATCTATAAAAATGATGGCCGGAGATTTGTCTTTTGCTTGTTTGAAGAGATCGCGAACACGTGATGCTCCTACACCTACAAACATTTCAACAAAATCTGAACCGGATAAGGAGAAAAAAGGAACTTTAGCCTCCCCGGCTACGGCTTTCGCTAATAATGTTTTTCCCGTTCCGGGAGGACCAACTAAAAGGGCCCCTTTGGGTATTTTACCTCCTAAAACAGTGTATTTTTTTGGGTTTTTGAGAAAGTCTACAATTTCTTGAATTTCTTCTTTGGCCCCTTCTAATCCAGCAACATCGTTAAAATTAACTTTTACATCGGTATTTTTATCAAACAGTTTTGCCTTTGATTTTCCAATATTGAATATTTGGCCACCGGCTCCACCAGCACCCCCTCCCGACATTCGGCGCATCAAAAAGATCCAAACCCCAATGATAATAATAATGGGTAAAAATCCAATTAGGGCGTCCATCCATCGGTTCTCAACGGTAACGAATTCCAGTCGGAAATTAACGCCGTTACTACGTGCTTGTTCTAATTTTTCTTCAAACAACTCAAGGCTCCCCACTTCAAACTGGTAATGAGGACCTGCTGTATTTTCTTGTCCTAAAAAATTGGTAGATGGGACCGTTTTGTGTTCGTTTTTTTCAAGTGCTTCAGGGGTAAGAGTTACCCGCACACTACTTTTATTTCGGATTACAATTACTTCACTAATGTCCCCTGCTTCAAGAAATTTTTCAAAATTGGAAATATTGGTTTTGCTTGCGGTTTGCCAATTGCTATTGCCGCCAAAGAGACTCATGCCCAATAAGGCAAATATGACCGCACCATAGAGCCAATAAATATTAAATTTTGTAGGGTTTGGTTTTTTTTCTTCTTTCATAGTTTTTAATAGTTAGAAGCAATATGGGTACTGACTGCATCACCCCATAGTTCCTCAATATTGTAATAATCTCGAATGTGCTTTTGGAAGACATGAACAACAATATTTACATAATCTAACAAAACCCATTCTGCAACTTCTAAGCCTTCAACGTGATAGGGCTTTTCATGAAGTGCTTTACTCACCTTTTTTTGGATGGCGTTTACGATAGCGCTAACTTGCGTATTTGAATTTCCACTACAAATGACAAAATAATCACAGGGCGTGTTATCCAGTTTTCTCAGATCTAAAGTGTGTATGTTGTCTCCTTTTACATCTTCTATTCCTTCAACGATTCGTTCTAAAAGAACTTTTGCAGTGTTCTTTTTATCTGCCATTAAGCTTCACTATTTTTAACAAATTTATCACTTTAAACGCTAGCACTTCTATTTATGCGCAATTTTAATATAATCAAACTTGATGCCATTGACTCCACCAATGATGAATTGAAAGTACGCCATAGAAAAGGAGTTGTTAAAGACGGAACGGTTTTGTGGGCAAAACATCAAAAAGCAGGTCGTGGACAACGTGAAAAAAAATGGATTTCAGATCAACACAATAGTTTAACCTTCAGTATTTACAGGGCATTTGAGCCTCCTGTAGCCAATGGATTTAGTGTGAGTAAAGCGGTGACTGTAGGTCTGCTTCGTGCACTACATCAACTTTCGGTACCCGATTTGACGGTTAAATGGCCTAACGACATTTTGTCAGCTAATTCAAAAGTAGGTGGAATATTAATTGAAAATAGTTATCGGAACCAAACCCTTCATGCGAGTGTGATAGGTATTGGACTAAATATTAATCAAGAAGCGTTTGTTTCCCTTCCTGGGGCCAGTTCACTCTATTTGAAATGTCATCAAAAATTTGAATTGGATCAGGTGCTTGAGGTCGTCTTAGAACATTTAAGCCATACGCTGTATGCCCTAGTCGAAGAAGGGCATGTTTTTCATTCTTATTTTGAAAATCATTTGTGGAGAAAAGACCAACTATCCGAGTTTTCTAAGGGAAAGCAAACCTTTCAAGCAACACCATTGGGTGTTACCGAAACTGGGACATTGCGCGTTAAAGATAAAAACGATAAGGAGCAATCACTAGACTCTCAATCCTATCAAATGAAGTATACCCCGTAAAATTAAGGAGTCCAATTTGCGGGATCTTTACGCCACAATTGTAAAGACTTTAGCTGTTCTTCTTCTATGGAATTTTGATGAAGTGCCGTTGTGAGCAAATGTTCATAATCACAAAGTGTTTTTAAGGAGAGTTGGGCATCTTCAAAGGCCGTATCAGCCACAGGAAAGCCATACGTAAATAAAGCATACATACTCAAAACGTCTGCTCCAGCATCACGAAGAGCGGAAACGGCATTTAGGCTACTTTTGCCTGTACTGATTAAGTCTTCAATCACCACAACGCGTTGGCCCTTATCCAGCTGCCCTTCTATTTGATTTTGTCGTCCGTGTTTTTTAGGCTCTGGACGAACATAAATAAAAGGCAAGGAAAGGGTTTGCGCAACCAACATTCCCATGCCAATGGCTCCTGTTGCCACACCCGCAATGACAATTGACGAAGCATGCTGTGCTTTGATTTCTTCGGCTAAAGCATCAGAAAGAAAGGTTCTAACCTCGTGATGTGACAATGCGACACGGTTGTCACAATAAATAGGAGATTTCCAACCGCTTGCCCACGTAAAAGGGGTTTTGGGATTTAATTTTATTGCATTAATTTGCAAAAGGTATTCAGCCGTTTTATGAGCTGTTTTTTGGCTTAAGATCATACGCAAATGTATAAAGTTTTTTACAATCAAAAACCGATTTATTTGACCACTTCATGGGTTGAAAATTCGGAACAAACCCCCCTCTTTTTTATAAAATTTACAACCGCAGCCATGATCGTAAAGGCATTGCGCTCAAAACGGGTTAAAGCGGTTTACCTTTATCATTCAAAACAGGGTAAATTAGAACGTCACTTTTTAAAGCGCTTTCCTAGGGTAGTTGCTGCTGGGGGTTTAGTGGAACATCAAAACGGTTCAATTCTATTTATTTACAGAAATGAAAAGTGGGATTTGCCCAAAGGAAAAATTGAAAAAAATGAAGATATATTGGAAGGGGCAATTCGGGAAGTATCTGAGGAAACCGGTGTTACCGATTTGACGGTAATCAAATCGCTACCAGAAACATTTCATATCTATAAAGCAAATGGACGATTCAAATTAAAAAAAACGGTTTGGTTTTTAATGCGAACCACTTCCGAAAACCCCTTGGTTCCTCAAATTGAAGAAAACATCCAAAAGGCAGTTTGGGTAGAACGACAAAACATACCCTCGCTTATGGAAAATGCCTATGAAAACATTAAAATTTTGGTAAACGCTTTTGACTCCTAGTTAAAATTTTACGGCTTTTGGTACTAGCGAAGAATAATCCCCTCCGTGAATCATTATTTCTCGTACTACACTACTGCTAATGTACGCTAAGTCTGCTGCGGTTAAAAGAAAGAGCGTTTCAATACCCGAGAGTCTCCGGTTAATTTGAGCCACACTTTTTTCAAATTCGAAATCTGCCGGATTACGCAGCCCACGAAGCAATGCCGTTGCTTGGACAGATTTGCAAAAATCTATTGTTAAGCCCGTATAAGAAACGACTTTAATTTTTGGCTCAGCGCATGTCGCTGAAATAAACGCTATTCGTTTTTCTAAGGAAAACAAGTATTTTTTTTCTGTGTTTTCACCTACTGCTATAATCAATTCATCGCATAGGGGAAGTGCTCGTCTGACAATGTCAACGTGACCTAATGTAAAGGGATCAAAGGATCCAGGAAAAACAAAACGCTTCATGTATGCTGATTTTCAGTAAGAGCTTCTTTCAAAAGTAAGGTAAAAAATTCTTTGAGATTCATCCCCATAGCTTCTACTTGTTGAGGAATAATACTTCGTGCTGTCATTCCAGGTACAGTATTAATTTCCAATAAGTGGGGAACACCTTCGACAAAAATAAATTCACTGCGAACAACCCCTCGAAGTTCTAATCGGTTGTAAATCATTTCACTCCAGTTTTTTACTTGGTCTAACCACGAAGCAGGGAGGTCAGCAGGAGTTATTTCTTGAGATTGTCCTTCATACTTAGCAGCGTAATCAAAAAAATCATTTTCAGAGATAATTTCGGTTACAGGAAAAACGGTGGTTTTTCCCTTCAAAGAGGCAACTCCTACGGAAACTTCACGGCCAATTAACGCACTTTCAATAAGCAGTTGGGAATCTTCTTTAAAGGCTTCCTGAATGGCGTTTTCTAATGCATCAGCAGAATATACCTTAAACACACCAAAACTACTTCCTGCTCGATTGGCTTTTACAAAACACGGGAAGCCTACTTTCTTTTCAATTGCTTTTAACTCAATAGGATCTTTTTTATCCAAGGCAAAGTGAACAGCCGTAGGAACGTTCCAATCCCGTAAAACAGAGAGGCAGTCACGTTTGTTATAGGTCAATGCTGAGGTATAGCTATCGCAACTTGAAAAGGGAATAGCCAACAATTCCAGAAGCGCCGCAAGTTGACCATTTTCTCCAGGGGCACCGTGGATCGCGTTAAAAACAACATCCAATTGAATCTTTTCACCGTTTTGATTTAAAGTAAAATCTCCTTTTGCTACGGAATAGGAAACACCATTTTTATCCTCAGCCATCCAACGATCAGGTCGTAGGGTTATCAGATAGCCCTCCCAAAGGGTAGTGTCGAGATGATCAAATACCGTTTGACCACTTTGGAGAGATATTGTGTATTCAGAAGTAAAACCACCACAAACTATACCGACCTTTTTTTTCTCCATTTTTAACACTTAAAATACAAAGGTATAGCATTTCATAGCAATCGGAAAGCAGGGGTTTTATTATCTTAGCCCATGAAAACCAAAAGATGCAAATTCTAAAATTTCTTTTTAGTAGCGATTTTTATAAACAACTGTTTAAAATGGCCTTGGTACTGGTGGTATTATTTGGGATTTTGACCGTGTTTTTAAATGTTATTACCCACCATAACGATTACCAAAAGGTGCCTGACTTACAAGGAGTTCTTTTAAAAGATGTATCCCCTTTATTGGAAGAAGAGCAACTGCGGTATGAGGTGCTTGATTCAGCACGTTATGTTCCTGATTTACCCCCTTTGTCAATTCTTTCTCATTCTCCAGCGGCGGGTAGTGAAGTCAAAAAAAACAGAAAAATATACCTTACCGTTAACCCCAGTGGCTATGGAAAGGTGACTGTTCCAAATTTAATTCAAATCACGAAAAGAAATGCTGAATCTATGCTTAAAGCGGTGGGTTTTGAATTGGGCGAAATTACTTATGAAGACAATATAGGTAAGGATATGGTACTTGAAATTCAACACGCTGGAAAAACAATATCAGCCGGCACACTTTTGCCTAAAACCAGTAAAATTGACTTAGTCTTAGGCAATGGAAAACGATGATCATGTTCAGGAAGATGAGTTTTCAAACTCAGATCTTCTATATGAACACTTTTCTTTTAAAGCCGATTTAGGCCAATCTCCGCTTCGAGTGGATAAATTCTTAATGTCACGAATTGAGAATGCCACACGTAATAAAATACAACAAGCAGCCAAGGCAGGGAGTATTCACGTTGATGGTCAACCAGTAAAGTCCAACTTCAAGGTTAAGGGGGGCAATACCGTAAAAGTACTTTTCACCCATCCCCCTTATGAAAATCTACTTGTGCCTGAGGCTATGGAGTTAGATATCGTTTATGAAGATGATTATCTTGTTGTGCTCAATAAAGAGGCCGGTTTAGTAGTGCACCCCGGACATGGAAATTACGCTGGAACACTTCTAAATGGACTGTTGCATCACTTTACCCAATTGCCCAAAAATAGTAATGATAGACCGGGACTAGTTCATCGTATCGATAAAGATACAAGTGGTTTATTGGTGGTGGCGAAAACGGAATCCGCCATGACCCACTTAGCCCAACAATTTTTCGAAAAAACATCGGAACGAAAATACAAAGCGTTGGTTTGGGGCGATTTTGAAACGGATCAAGGTACATATACAGGAGCTATTGGAAGGCATCCTAAAAATAGACTACAAATGGCCGTATTTGAAGACAACTCTCAAGGTAAGCAGGCGGTAACTCATTTTAAAGTAGTGGAACGTTTTGGGTACGTAACACTGGTTGAATGCCAACTGGAAACCGGGAGAACACATCAAATAAGAGCCCATATGAAATATTATGGTCACCCGCTATTCAATGATGCACGTTATGGCGGCGATGCCATTTTAAAAGGGACAAACTTTACCAAGTACAAGCAGTTTGTAGAAAACTGTTTTAAAATTCTACCACGTCAGGCGTTGCATGCAGAAACATTGGGCTTTGTGCATCCAGTAACAGGAGAAAAAATGCAATTTGAAACGCCCATACCCCCAGATATGGAAGAGGCTTTAGAAAAATGGCGCAATTACGCAAAACATAAGAATTTATAATAGGGCTATTACATACGTCAATCTCTTCAACTTGCAAAGCCTTTAAAAACCTCTTATTTTTGAAAATGCCGTTGAAATTTAAAATAAATTCAATTCGAAAGATCACTCTATGAAAATACTTTTGTCTCCTGCAAAGTCCATTGATTTTGAAAGTCCACTGCCTCAACGGGAATGGACTACCCCAGTATTTGAAAAAGAAGCAGTTCATATCAATTCCGTATTGAAAAAGAAATCGCCTAAGAGTTTACAAAAGTTGATGAGCATTTCTGAAAAATTAGCACAATTAAATTGGGAGCGAAATCAGCACTTTATCGAAAATTCTCAAAAAAGACCCGCTGTATTTGCCTTTGATGGAGACGTGTATTCGGGGTTAGAAATTCAAACCCTTCCTCAGGCTTTAGTTCCTGCAATGCAGGATAAACTAAGAATACTTTCAGGCCTCTACGGTTTGCTCAAGCCTTTAGACCAAATTCTTCCTTATCGACTTGAAATGGGGACTTCCTTAAGAGTGGGGAACCATAAAAATTTATATGCCTTTTGGAAAACAAAAGTTACCGATGCTCTGGAAAGTGAAATGAATGCAGATGAACTTATAGTCAACTTAGCAAGTGCTGAATACTTTGGTGTGCTTGATCCTAAGTCCCTAAAGAGGCCTATTATTAGTCCTCAATTTAAAGATTTTAAAAACGGGAATCTTAAAATAATTTCATTTTTTGCAAAGAAAGCACGCGGTATGATGGCCCGCTATCTTATAGAGCAGCAGGCAAATACGGTAGAAGACATAAAAGGCTTTTCTTCAGCAGGGTATGTATTTAGTGCTGAACACACCCAAAATGAGTTAGCGCCAGTGTTTATTCGGTAACTTACTTTTTTACTTTTTTGGTCTTTTTCCGAGGTCTTAAAACCCCGTGGCTTCCTTTTATGATTTTTCCTCTTCGTGTTTTTTTGTCGCCTTTGCCCATGAATAATAAAATTTGGTTAAAAGCTTAAGTTATGGTTTTTTAGTTTGATTTCAAAAGTGGGCTTATTCCTAACACACGTTCTTCGCGATACGTAGTGATAAAATCTAGGGTTAAATAGTCCTTACCTTCTAATTTTTCTGTTTTTAAAAGCGTTTCTAATGGCAGTTGGAGATAATCTTCTAACATCGGAATTGATTCAGGGGCATAACTGTAATGCCAAGGTTCGTAAAAAAACCCCGACCGATGGGGATCCTCTGTATAAGGACGGATAAAACCAAATTGGGCAGCATGTTCATCCATCCATTTTCGCATAAATGCATAAGGGCCCTCTCCATGAAATTTTTCTGTAAGTAATACGTCACCGTTTTTAGGTTTTGACCCATCAATCAAGTCTACATCACACCCCCAATGGTGCCTTGAGGTTCCTGGTAGGGTAGAATATTCAATGATTTTTTGAATGTTTTCAATGGGGGATAATCCAGCATCATGATTTGCTTTGTACTTTCGGTTCCAAATTTGAGTTTGTCTTTCATAGGATCGATATCCTGATACAATTTCTAGTGTTATGCCTGCTTTTAATGCAGCCTTTTGCATTTTAACAAATGCTTTTCCTGCGGCTTTACTCAAAGGAATAGAAGGGCTGTATTGCACTAGTGTTTCTTGACCTAGTAGGCGAGCTGCAGAATATTTTTCAAGTGAATTTTTTCCGAGTAAAGGCGTAAGGTAGAGTCCTAAAAGAGTGGAAAAGAACTGATTTCGTGTCATGAGCATTCTAATCTATAACGTTGATGAAGACCGATAGGCTCTATAGTAAATGGGTCGCCAACGGCTGAAAATCCTGTGGTTTGATACAGCCCCTGGGCAGCTACACGGGCATTGAGCCAAATGCATTGGGTAGCAAACCTTCTTATCAATATATCGATACCTTCGGAAATAAGGGTTTTTGCTACACCCTGACCTTGGTATTCTTTTCTTACGGCAATTCCTCTAAATTGATACGTGTTGGAAGATTTACATTCATCGCAAGGGTTAGCCATAGCACTCAAAATGCCAATCAATAGTTGGTCAGCATAGGCACCTAAATGAAGTGTGGTTGGATGATTGTCACCTTCCATAGCACAACTTTCAACAGGGCGGCCCGCTCGTAAAAGGGGGTGCCTGAGTTCAAAGGTGGTTAGCGTATCGATTTCTTTGATTTTAAGATTCATTATAATAAAATTAACAATCGGTTTGTTCTTATAATTTTAAAAGGAAACCTATCTTTAACGATGTTAATCCACGAAGAGGAACTAATTTTATATGAATTATGCTTTTCTTCAAGCAGAGGTAACTCATGTACAATTAACCTAATCTTTATCCATTGAAAGGTACGTTTTTTTTATGTTTTATTATGGTCCTTCTAGGGAGTGTTCAGGCACAAGTTCGTACTCCAATAAAGGGGAAGTTGTTTTATAAAAACACGATTATAGTTGCCGCAAACGTAGTGAACAATACCGCTCAGACCACAACAATTACAGACGATGAGGGAGAGTTTGAAATAGAAGTAGCTGAAGGCGATGAAATTGTGTTTTCTTCTGTTCAATATCGTATTCGAAGCGTAACAATAACTCCAGAAATCCTTCAAAAAAATAGACTCGTTGTCTCTGTAAATGAAAATATTACTGAGCTTAGAGAGGTAGTGGTTACCCCGGAAGATATTGATAAATTTTTAGATTTAAAGGAAGAAGAGTTTAAGGGATTTGACTACGAAATGGATAAATCTACCCGTGTGGTTAATCGATTAACGGACGACCGATTGGTGAACAACGGTATTGATTTTGTCAATATTGCTAAATTGATTGCCAAAGTCATTTCTGGAAAAACAGAGGAAGAACAACTTCGATTAAAACCCAGTGAAATTCTACCAAAAGTATTTGACGATGTTTTTTTTACTCAAGACTTACAACTTCAACAAGAAGAAGTGATGGACTTTTTGGTATTTGTGGATTCTCAAATGAAAACGGGGGCCCTTCTTAAACAAAGCCAGCAATTTCAACTTATTGACTATTTAATCACTAAAAGTCAAGAGTATCGAAACACACAAAACAAGTAAACTACAGTATGCGGTCTTCATTGCTCCTGGTTTTTTGTACCTTCTTTCTTTTAGGCTCCACTACTCATAAATACTATGTAAGTACTACGGAAATTGAATACAAAATAGAACGCAATACACTTCAAATAACCCTACAGCTTTTTACAGATGATGCGGAGTTAATGCTGCAGCAAAAAGATCCTAACGTAAGACTGGATCCCGATTTTGATGCAAAAAAAGTAGATATTCTTTTGGATTCTGAACTGTCAAAGGCACTTCAGTTATTTGCTGATCAATCGGCTTTGGAACTCTCATTTTTGGGAAAAGAATACAAAAATGATATTGTGAAATGTTACCTAGAAGTCCAACTGAAGGGTAAGATACAGGAACTAGAAATTTTCAACACCGTATTTTTTTCACTTTTTGAAGAGCAACAAAATATCATTCATTTTAAAGTGTCAGAGGGAAGGAAAAGTTTCCTTTTACATTCCCGAAGACCTTCAGTCAAAATTGAACTCTAATCAAAAATTTATAACGCGAGTAAATTCGAACTACTTTTAAGTATATTAGCTGCTCGAATTTTCACCTAAAATCTAATTCTCATGTTCAAAAAAACATTGTTTTTCAGTCTCTTCGGTGTCTTATTAGTACAAGCTCAAGTTCAGCAAGGGCACACCAACACAAACAAATTTAGACAACTATACGATCAGTTTGCCGATCCTAATAAATACCACAATGCTTCAGGAGCTCCTGGGGTGGAATATTATCAGCAGAAAGTAGATTATAAAATGGATTTGGAATTGGATGATGCAAACACGCGTTTGTATGGTGAAGAAACGATTACCTATACCAATAATTCACCCGACCAACTGCCCTACTTATGGCTGCAACTGGATCAAAATATTCGTAAAAAAGATGCTCCTGCTTTAGAAAAAAATGGGGCAAATCCGGGTATAATAGGAAGCCCTTCTTCTTTTGTCAGTGATTACATTAATGAACCTTTTGATGGTGGATTTAATATAGAATGGGTGGTGGACCAAGACAATAAGCCCTTGCGTTACACAGTCAATCAGACCATGATGCGAGTTGACTTGCCTCAAGCCATAGCTCCGGGTGGTCAATTTGTATTTAAAATTAAATGGTGGTACAATATTAATGACCATGTGGAAAAGCGGGGTCGATCAGGATATGAATATTTTCCAGAAGATGGAAACAGAGCCTATGTTATTGCACAGTTTTTCCCAAGACTCTGCGTGTATAATGATGTTGAAGGATGGCAAAACTATCAGTTTTGGGGGAACGGAGAATTTGCCCTTGAATTTGGTGATTATGACGTCAATATAACCGTGCCTTCTGATCACATTTTGGAAGCTACGGGGAGCTTACTCAACCCGAAAGAAGTGCTTACACGAGAAGAATACAAACGCTTTGTGGATTCTGAAAAGAGTTTTGATAAACCTGTAATTATAGTAAGTCAAGAAGAAGCAACGGCAAAAGAATCTTCGTTTTCAACAAAAAAAAGTACATGGAAATTTAGAGCAGAAAATGTACGTGACTTTGGATTTGCTACATCTCGTAAATTTATTTGGGAACGTCAAGCCGTTCAGGTGGGGTCTCAAAAAGTAATGGCAGTTTCCATTTATCCAAAAGAAGGAAACCCCCTTTGGGAGGAATATTCTACAAAAGCAGTTATCCAAACCCTAAAAACATATTCTAATTTTACATTTGAATACCCTTACCCTAAGGCTGTTTCAGTACATGCTAAAAATCAAGGGATGGAATACCCTATGATTTGTTGGAATTACGGACGCCCCGAAAAGGACGGAACGTATTCTGATCGAGTTAAATTTGGTATGATTAGTGTTATTATTCACGAGGTAGGCCATAATTTTTTCCCAATGATTGTCAATTCTGACGAGCGCCAGTGGGGTTGGATGGACGAGGGACTTGATACTTTTGTTCAATTCCTAACCGAGCAAGAATTTGGGGTATCACATCCTGAATCCATAGTAGGACTTGATGCCTATCCCTCACGTAGAGGAGCTCCCCAAAACATTGTACAGTATATGGCTGGTGACCAAAACTATATTTCTCCAATAATGTCCAACCCGGAAAATGTATACCAATTAGGACCCAATGCGTATGCAAAACCTGCCACGGCACTTAATATTCTTAGAGAAACGGTTATGGGCCGTGAGGCGTTTGATCATGCGTTTAAAACGTATGCCCAACGATGGATGTTTAAACACCCAACACCCGAAGATTTTTTTAGAACAATGGAAGATGCCTCTGCCATTGATTTGGATTGGTTTTGGAGAGGGTGGTTTTATAGTACTGATGTAGTTGACATTGGCGTTAAAAAGGTAAAACGCTATTACTTTTCGGATACCCCAGATTTAGAAACTAAAAAACGGTTAGAAGCCTATGGTTATGATGTAGCTTCTTTACCCAATATGGTATTTAAGATTGATGAAGACAGCGATGCCTTTGATCCCGAACAAGCCATGCAAAATCCTTTAGCAGGGGCAAAAGTATTACAAGACTATTTAACCGAACAAGGCATTGATCTTTCAACAGAAGTACCAAAGTATTTTTATGAAATCGAATTTGAAAAACCGGGAGGATTAGTGATGCCTTTAATTGTTGAATACAGTTATGCGGATGGAACCAAAGAACGAGTTACTTATCCGGTTCAACTTTGGCGAAAAAATGATGCTAGTGTTTCTAAAATTATTGCTTCTGATAAAGAATTGATTGGCGTAAGTATTGATCCAGATAAAGAAACCGCCGATGTAAATCTTGACAATAACAGTTGGCCTAAAAAAGAAACTCCTTCAGATTTTGACACATTTAAAGAAAAAATAAAAGGGTAAACCCACTATCTTTGATTTAAAATAAAGCACATGTTTTTATTTATCAGCGGAGCTGAGATCGTTTTTGTTTTTTTTATAGTGTTACTCGTCTTTGGAGCCGATAAGATTCCTTCTATTGCTCGAACTCTTGCCAAAGGGATGACCCAAGTGCGCCAAGCCACAAATGACATCAAAAGTGAAATTCAAAAGTCAGTGGATGTAGATATTGAAAACCCTACAAAATCTTTGACCAAAGAATTTACTAAGGAGGTCGACAAAGTTAAAAAAGACATTGGTGATCTAGAGGACTCTATTCGTCGAGATCTTTAAAGAACTCTACTTAGGGTTAAGCCGTCACGCAAGGGAAGTAAAACGGATTGAATACGAGAATCCTGTTTTAACTTTTGGTTATAGGCCTGAAGTGCAAGTGTAGATTCGTCTTTATCAGCTGCACTCTCAAGAACTTTACCGCTCCACAATACATTGTCTGAGATCAGCATTCCTCCCGGTTTCATTTTGTCTATTAACATATCAAAATAAAAGCTGTAATTCACTTTATCAGCATCAATAAATACCAAATCAAACGGACCCTCAAGTGTTGGAAGAATGTCAAGGGCATTTCCTAAATGTTGATGAATCTGATGTGCATAAGGACTTTTATTGAAAAATCGAGATTGCAGCGAAACCAATTCTTCGTTGCAATCAATGGTGTGAAGCACCCCAGATTTGGATAACCCCTCAGCTAAACACAGGGTGGCGTACCCCGTAAAAGTTCCTATTTCAAGTATTGAAGAAGGGTGAATGAGATGAGATAGTAAACTCAAAAAGCGGCCTTGTAGTGGTCCACTGATCATTCGGGGTTGCAATACTTTTTGATGGGTTTCACGCTCAAGGGCTTCTAAAAGTGGGGGAATTTCCTGACTGTGTTCTGCTGCATACCCCGTCCACAAATCACTTACCTTCTCAAAGAAAAAATGTTCGTTATGTTTTGGGTCGGGCATAAGGAAATCGTTCTAAAAGTTGAGGTAATGCATAGCCATCAAGACCATTAATTGTAACTATTTTACCGTGTTCTAGTTGTACCCAACCGTCTTCTAACAAGAGCTCATCTGCAATACACAAATGTACAATTTCACCTACGATGAGTAGCGTGTCGTTTTCTTTAATTAGGTATTCATTGACATAACGACACCCTATTTGAATAGGGGCTTCTTTCACAAAAGGGGCCTCCCAAAAGGATTTGTATTCTTTTTCTAAGGTTGTAAAATCAAACTCCGAAACGGATTCCGGATAATTTGCAGCGGTATGATGCGCATCTTCAATCTGGTGCTGGGCAATGGCATTCAAGGTAAACACACCCGTTGCTTTCATATTGGAATAGGTGTGCCGCGGAACTGTCGTAGGGCGTAAAATAAACCCAAGCAACGCAGGGTTGCTCCCCAGATGGATCACCGAACTAAAAATAGCCACATTGTCAATTCCCTTAGCAGAAGTTGTACCTACTAAGTGTGCTGATTTATATCCGGTAACACTGTTAATTAAATTCAGTCGATATATTTTCGACATGTTTTCGAGGTCTTCAACCTGAAAGTGACGCATAACTTTTTTTGCAAAGGTAGGTAAAGCGACTCTTTTAATCAGACGAATCAGAATTCTTATCGATTTGTAAAACAACAAACAGAAGTACACATACCCCCAATATCAATACCCCTAAAAACCGATAGTGATCAGCCAATTCGTTAGTGCCTAAAAATCCATTGAGAACCTCACTATCTACCAAAGCAATAAAAAGCCCAAGAGGAAGTAAAAGAATCAGGTATCGAAATTGTTTAAGGATGTTTTTCATTTTCAAAGTAAAGTTGGTCTAAAACAAACTAATTTTTTAAATTTAAAAAAACTAAACGAAACCGTAATGATGTCCACTATTTTTCTTTATCTCGCACTTTTACTGACGAACACACAAACAGACTCCGTTGAAGGGGTTTGGATTACCCAAGATGATGAAACGGGCAAGAAAAAATCAGAGGTGCTACTTTATAAAGAAAACGGAAAGTTATACGGTAAAATAATCAATCTGCTTTTACCTGAAGACCAAGGAAAATTATGTGAAAATTGCAAAGGCGAAAACAAAAACAAACCTATAGTGGGGCTGGTTATAGTGAATGATCTTACTCTTGAAGACGACAGTTGGGAAGACGGAACCATACTCGATCCCAAATCGGGAAAAGTTTACGATTGCTACCTTACTTTAGAAGAGGAAAACACGCTGAAAGTAAGAGGCTATTTGGGCTTCTCTTTATTGGGACGAACGCAAATATGGACTCGTAAATCCCCGTAGTTTTTATCTGGCTATACGCCGCTACAAATCTTCAATTAAATTCAGAAATCTGCTTTATAATTTTAGTATTTTCGCATTCAATTGATTTATTGTGTGGAAAGCGTTAGGTGTGAGAAAAGCTTCAATTACGGTGAATCATGTTCTTTAAAGGGTGTTTAGCTCAGTTGGTTTAGAGCGCTACCTTGACAGGGTAGAGGTCACTGGTTCGAATCCAGTAACACCCACCACTTTTGATACTTTTCTCAAAAAAATCACCTCAAGAACCGCATTTTTACTTCAGCTATTTCCTCCTTTACTAGAATGCTAAAAAAGTGTATATTAGGAGTTAGAACCAATTTGTATTATACTTTGAAAAAATCATATAAAAAAGCCTCCTATTGTACTCTTATGGGGCTTCTTATCATTCTCTTTGTAGTGTCATGCACACCTTCCTCACCTAACTATGTTCAAGCTCCCTTTTCAGGATTAGATGTTTTTAGTACAAACGATTGGTGGAATCGAGAAGCCAATGAAATAATAAACTTAAAGGTTCCTCGCGAAGAAGTTGTTGCCTTTGGAATTTACACTACAGCGAACGACAAACTAAAACTAACTGCACAACTTTTTCCGCTTTATCCTGAAGAAACAAGAGAGGTGCGATTGGCTTTTTTCCAAGAGGGAGAATGGAAAGAAGCGGCTAAGCAAAATGTAAATGAATTGGGTTGGTCAACGACCTTTGAAATAGAAGGATGGGATCAACAACAAGAGGTGCGATATAAACTTTTGCACAGCAACCAAGCTTCCTTTGAAGGGCTGATACGTAAAGACCCTATTTCAAAAACAGAACTATCTATAGCGGCATTGTCGTGTAATAGCAACCAAGATAGAGGAGACCGAGCCCACTACGTTCGCAATATTAATGCATTAGACCCAGATTTAGTTTTTTTTGCTGGTGACCAATCGTATGACCATAAAGAACACACAGCGGCATGGTTAAAATTTGGGATGCAATTCCGCGAGGTTTTTCGAAACCGGCCTTGTATAACCATTCCCGACGATCACGATATCGGCCAAGGAAATCTGTGGGGCGAAAGGGGTAAAAAATCACTTTTACCAGAAGGGAATGATGGCGGGTATTACCATCATCCCGAATATGTAAAAATGGTGGAGCGTTGCCAAACCTCTCATTTACCCGATCCCTTTTCTTCGCTTCCTTTAGAACAGGGCATTTCCAGTTATTTTACGAGTATGCTTCTTGGGGGGTTGGATATTGCTATAATAGAAGACCGAAAATTCAAATCGGGTCCGAACGGAAAAATTCCGCAACAAGGTCCTCGTCCTGATCATATTCGCAATCCCGATTACGATCCCAACTCAATAGATTTGCCTGAACTTGTTCTTCTTGGTGAAGAACAACTTAATTTTCTTGATGCCTGGGGAACCAATCAAGCTACCTCAGACAAAATGCGGGTAGTTTTGTCTGCTACCGGATTTTGTGGTGGAGCTCATTTACACGGAAGTTTAGACAATAGACTTCATGCCGATTTAGATTCTAACGGTTGGCCGCAAACGGGACGAAAAAAAGCACTTACAAAAATTAAACAAGCCAATGCAGTACATATCGCAGGAGATCAACACCTGGCTACTGTTATCCAACACGGAATAAATGAATTTGAGGATGGCCCCTGGGCTTTTGTCGTTCCGGCAATTGTAAATGATTATTACAGTAGATGGTGGTGGCCTGAAAACGAAAAAGCAGGGGAAAACGGAAATACTCTTTTACCCTGGACGGGACGCTATTTGGATGGATTTAACAACAAAATTACGATGCAGGCTTATGTCAATCCAGAATCTACATCATTTGGAGCCGGGTTTGGGTTAATCCGATTTAATACGGAAACACGCCAGGTAACCTTTGAATGTTGGCCCCGAACTGTTGATGTAACGGAAGCATCGGCACAACAGTTTGTAGGGTGGCCCTACACCATTTCTCTATAATTGTAAAGTACAAACGACATTAAATTTTATGAATAAAAAATCAACCTATTGGAGTACTAACTTGAAATACCTGGGGATTCTTCTTTCCATTTGGTTTACTGTTTCTTTTCTATTCGGAATAGTGTTCGCAGAAACGTTAAATCAATTTCAAATTCTCGGATTTCCCTTGGGCTTTTGGTTTGCCCATCAAGGCGCAATTTACACCTTTGTTCTTTTGATTTTTGTATATGTCTATTTGATGAATCGATTGGATAAAAAACACGATGTGGATGAACTATAACTTTTTCTTTTAAGCACATGACAGCACAAACTTGGACCTATATTTTAGTTGGCACTACGTTTTTAGTATACATAATAATTGCCATTCTTGCTCGTGCGGGGTCAACAAAAGAATTTTATGTTGCCGGAGGAGGAGTCAATCCCATAGCAAATGGAATGGCAACCGCTGCAGATTGGATGTCGGCGGCTTCGTTTCTCTCTATGGCCGGAATGATTGCCTTTATGGGTTTTTCAGGAGGTCAGTATCTAATGGGTTGGACCGGCGGCTATGTACTTTTAGCCTTAATGTTAGCTCCTTATTTACGAAAATTCGGAAAATTTACAGTACCTGATTTTATTGGAGAACGCTATTATTCTAAAAACGCACGTTTAGTAGCCTTACTGTGTGCCTTATTTATTTCTTTCACTTATGTGGTAGGTCAGATGAAGGGCGTAGGGGTTGCATTTGCTCGCTTTTTAAATGTCCCCTTTGATGTGGGTGTTTTGATAGGAATTGGTATTGTCTTTTTTTATGCAGTACTCGGCGGTATGAAGGGAATTACCTATACACAAGTTGCTCAATTTTGTGTATTGATTTTTGCATTTACGGTCCCTGCCATTTTCATTTCACTTCAAATGACGGGAAATCCAATTCCTCAGTTAGGCTTTGGTTCTCGAGGTCCAGATGGTGTCTTTTTATTGGAAAAATTAAATCAATTATCGGTTGATTTAGGCTTTTCTGCCTACACCTCAATTAATCAATCCAATACCATAAACATGTTTTTTATTACTGCTGCACTTATGTTTGGTACAGCAGGTCTACCTCATGTAATTGTAAGGTTTTTTACTGTTCCTAAAGTTCGTGATGCACGTGTTTCAGCCGGGTGGGCATTATTGTTTATAGCTATTTTGTATACTACGGCCCCTGCCGTTGCTGTTTTTGCACGAACCAATTTAATAAATACGGTGTCTGAGGCTCCTTATGCTGATGTGCCTGGATGGTTCACGAATTGGGAAAAAACGGGATTACTTCAATTTACCGATAAAAATGCTGATGGTCGCATTCAATATGTTGCTGATGCAGCCACAAATGAATTGATAGTTGATCGCGATATTATTGTTTTGGCAAACCCTGAAATAGCTAATTTACCCCCGTGGGTTATCGGCTTGGTAGTGGCAGGAGGACTCGCTGCAGCCCTTTCTACAGCGGCAGGTTTATTGCTGGTCATCTCAACCTCAATTTCTCACGATTTACTAAAAAATTATTTACGCCCCTCAATTACTGAAAAAGGAGAGTTGTATGCAGCACGGGTATCTATTGCTGTAGCCGTTGTTGCTGCTGGTTTAGCAGGATTAAACCCTCCGGGTTTTGTGGCAGAAGTTGTTGCCTTAGCCTTTGGTTTAGCAGCCTCGTCATTTTTTCCAGCCATTATTTTGGGAATTTTTGACAAGCGAATGAATAGGGAGGGAGCCATAGCCGGAATGATCATTGGGATACTGTTTACGGCCTTTTATATCCTTTATTTTAAACCTCAACTTGGCGGACCCGGAACACCTGATCAGTACTGGTGGGGTATTTCTCCAGAAGGGATTGGTACCTTAGGAATGGTCATCAACTTCATTACGGCCTGGGTGGTTTCTCGATTTACTCCAGCCCCTCCTTCAGCAGTACAAGAATTAACAGAAAGTATAAGAATGCCAAGAGGTTCAGCATTGCCCTCTGGAGATTTACATTAAATGAATACTCATGAATCATAGAATTAAAACCCTATCCGATTACATTCACCAGTATGAAAAAAGCATACAAGATCCTGAAACTTTTTGGGGGGAAGTAGCCGCTACTTTTCAATGGAAAAAACCGTGGAAAAAAATACTTTCATGGGATTTTGAAGGACCGGATGTAAAATGGTTTGAAGAGGCTCAACTTAATATTACTGAAAATATTTTTGAACGTTTACTCCCAACTCATGGAGATAAAACGGCTATTTTATGGGAACCTAACAATCCAGATGAACGTCCACTAAAGATCACCTACCAAGAACTTTTCCAACGCACTTGTCAATTTTCAAATGCTTTAGAAGCACAAGGGGTACAAAAAGGAGATCGGGTGATTATTTACATGCCCATGATTCCGGAATCGGCAATTGCCATGTTAGCCTGTGCTCGGGTAGGGGCCATTCACTCAGTTGTTTTTGCAGGATTTTCCGCTACTGCTTTAGCCGATCGAATAAACGATTGTCAAGCTAAAATGGTGCTTACAGCTGATGGAAATTTTAGGGGAGCTAAAAATATACCCGTAAAAGCTGTAGTTGATGAAGCTGTTGAAAACGCACCTTCTGTTCAGAAGGTCATAGTGTGTCAACGTACAGGTGAATCCGTTACCATGAAACCCGAAAGGGATATATGGTGGCATGATGTTATGGAGGGACAGTCCACTTTGCATACAGCAGCAATTATGGATTCTGAAGAGCCCCTTTTTATTTTATATACTTCAGGATCTACGGGTAAGCCTAAAGGGGTTGTGCATTCTACTGCGGGTTATATGGTCTATACTTACTATTCCTTTTTGAATGTGTTTCAATACAATCCCGACGATATATACTGGTGTACTGCCGATATTGGTTGGATAACAGGACACTCCTATATTATTTATGGTCCTTTACTGGCCGGAGCAACTTCGGTTATGTTTGAAGGAGTGCCGACCTATCCCCATCCTGGACGATTTTGGGAAATAATTGACAAATTTAAAATCAATCAATTTTATACAGCTCCTACAGCCATTCGTGCCCTTCAAGCATATGGATTAGATCCTATTACACCCTATTCATTAGCCTCACTTACTGTTATTGGATCAGTAGGAGAACCTATAAATGAAGAAGCTTGGCATTGGTACCATTCCCATATTGGAAAAGGAAAATGTCCCTTAGTGGATACGTGGTGGCAAACAGAAACTGGGGGAATTATGATTTCACCCCTTGCCGGAATAACGCCTAATAAACCCGCTCACGCCTCCTTGCCCTTACCGGGTATTCAGCCGGTAATTGTTGATGCTGAGGGGAAAGAATTAAAAGGAAACAATGTTGAAGGAAATTTATGTATTGCCTTTCCATGGCCTTCTATTATAAGAACCACCTATGGAGACCATAAACGCTGTAAAGAAACCTATTTTTCTACCTATCCGGGGATGTATTTTACCGGCGATGGGGCAAAGCGCGATCACGATGGTTATTTGCGTATTTTGGGTCGTGTGGATGATGTAATCAATGTTTCAGGACATCGAATGGGTACAGCTGAAGTTGAAAACGCGATTAACGAACATCCCAAAGTAATTGAATCTGCAGTAGTGGGCTATCCTCATGATATTAAAGGACAGGGTATTTATGCCTTTGCTATTTGTGAATCGAGTGAAGATGCAGCGCAGTTGAGTGAACAAATAAAAGATACAGTTCGTAAAATTATAGGCCCTATTGCTAAACCGGATGTGGTGCAAATCGTTCCCGGTTTACCCAAAACACGATCGGGTAAAATTATGCGGCGTATTTTACGTAAAGTTGCCAGTCAAGATCTTTCCAATATGGGAGATACGTCAACCTTACTCAATCCCGAAGTCGTAGAAGAAATTATTAAAGGAGCACATCAAGGGTAAAACTTATTCTGAGCAATAGGTGTCTCCAACCGAAAAGGAATCGTATACTTCCTTTGTAACGGCTCCCTGTCGTACTCCATCGTCAGGAATAGTTGGATTCGAGGGATTGGAATAGTAATGTACATATTCCTCTGTTTGTAAGACAAAATAGTACTTGTTATTGATCATTGTTTTTTGAATGACTTGACCGCATTTATCATCTGGCTTTTGGCAGCAATATAAACTTAGAAATAAACCTATGAGTAGTGTTTTTTTCATGGGTTCTTCTCATTCTTTAAATAGGGAATGATCCGTTCTAGACGCATTGACCGTGACCCCTTAATTAGCAATCGATCGTGTTTATCAATAGGGAGTGGGACGTACGCCAAAAACGCGTCAATATTAGGATAGCGTTGAATTTTAGCGTGTTGTTCCGTGGTGGTCATAAAATGTTCTCCAAGGGCATAAATAGTCCCAACAGGGCTTTGAACTGCAGCTTTAAGTAGGGCATTGTGTTCTTTTAAAGAACCAGCTCCCAATTCTTTCATGTCTCCTAAAATTAGGGCACTCTTTGCCGTAGCAACAGACGAAAAAGCGGATAAAGCTGCACTCATACTTGATGGGTTGGCATTGTAGGCATCTAATATAATATGACACGGACCTATTGTCAATTCTTGTGATCGATTATTATCCGCTTGATAGCTAGAAATGCCCTTTTGAATAGCCTTTAAAGGGACGTCAAAAAGGTGCCCAAAACATATGGCAGCAACTAGATTTGGCAAATTATAGTCGCCGTATAAATTGCTTTCAAAAGGATTTTTTTCAAAGGTCAATGCCCATCCTTTAGATGAATTTGTTTCAGGGGCTGACCATATATAATCAGCATCATTTTTTGTTCCAAAGCTGTGCTTTATTGCATTTTGAGTGGCTTTTACTTGTATAGGATCATCACCATTAATTAAAACGTGTTGTTGGTTTTTAATTAGATAGGAATACAATTCAGATTTTCCTTGAATCACCCCTTCTACACTTCCAAACCCTTCTAAGTGAGCTTTTCCAAAATTGGTTATGTATCCCCAATTAGGCCTTGCAATCTCAGCTAAAGTCTTGATTTCTCCAATATGATTTGCACCCATTTCTATGATGCCGATGTCATGATCTGAAGTTAGCTGGAGCAGAGTTAGGGGTACCCCTATATGGTTATTAAAATTACCTTGCGTGGCTAATACCTTGTATTTTGTTTGTAATACAGCGCGGATAAGCTCTTTGGTTGTGGTTTTACCATTGCTTCCTGTAAGCGCAATTAGAGGGGTATTGCATTTTTCGCGATGGTAAGTGGCTAGTTGTTGTAATGCAATTAAAGTGTCTTTTACAAGAAAAGCCTTATCAGCATGTACCTTTATTTTAGTATCACTTCCTACTACTGCTAAAGCCCCTTTGGATAAAGCTACATCTGCAAATTCATTTCCATCAAACGAAGGCCCTTTTAAAGCAAAAAACAAATTTCCTTTTTCCAGTATACGCGTGTCGGTGCACACTCCTGTAGAGCGTAAAAATAGTTGATATAGCGACTCAATATTCATCTTAAAAAAAAAGCATCTTGTGGTTAAGATGCTTACTTTTTTAAATTATCCACGGCGTTTATGGCGCGCGGTTTTTTTGACTTGACTTTTCGATCCCAAACGCGACATAGCGCAACGGAAGCCTATATAATCTGTTGCAATATATTGGGGAAGATAGCGTCTTTGGGCTGGATCTAACCAATAGGCACGGTCTTTCCACGACCCTCCTTTGTATACTCGAACCTCATCGGTGATTAATGTAGTTCGCTTAGAAGATGTATCTACATTGAGTAGTAAATTCCCATTTTCATCTGTGGTTAACTGAGGGGAAAGGGGAGCGTCATACATTTTTGAAGTCTCAGGCCTTTCGTTGTTTACCGTAGGATCGGGTCGCCCTGCGGCAAAACTTCTAGACGATTCAGTGTCTCCGTCTCTATAATTTCGATTGTCACTTTCAGAAAAGTTTTGGCGTAAAAACGTCTCTTCTTCATCAATAGCGACTTGGTTTAATTCTCCAGGCATTCTTTTAAGTAAGATTTTACCATTGGGTAAGGTGTCAAATACCATCTCGTCGGGGGCTATAATTTCAGCCTTACCGTCTTCGCCAATCACATTTTTTAAATAGACGTTTCCTCTGTAGTAGTTAAAGTCATTGGCTTCATCATCAACAATGGGTCGATAGACATCAGCAACCCATTCGGCAACATTACCTGCCATATCGTATAAACCAAAATCATTTGGAGGGTATTGCTTGACTTGAATTGTAATGTCGGCACCATCATCTGACCAGCCGGCAATTCCGCCGTAATCTCCCTTACCTAATTTGAAGTTTGCCAATTGATCTCCTTCCGTTCGGCGTTCACTAGAACGGGTGTATTCACCAGACCATGGGTATTTCTTTTTCCCTCTGTAGTTATTATATTCACGATCACCAACAAGGGCCAGTGCGGCGTACTCCCATTCAGTTTCTGTGGGTAAGCGGTAAGAGGGTAATAATATTCCTTTTTCGACACCTGCATAAACTTTTACAATAGAGTCTCCTTTGCGCACTTCTGCACTTTTTCCGCTTATACTGTCCATTAACCCGCCATATACCGTTTCAGGTCGTTTTAAATAGGCCGCAGTTGTAAAAGTGCTGTTCGCGTCAACGTTCGTAAACCGTACGTCTTTTTGAACATAACTTTCGCGTTCGAGAATGTATTCATTCACCCGATCAGTTCTCCACTCTGCATACTGAACGGCTTGTAACCAGTTTACCCCAACAACAGGATATTCTGCATAGGCAGGGTGACGTAAATAGTTGGTAGTTAATTCTTCAACATACCCCAATTGGTTGCGCCACACTAAGGTGTCAGGTAGGGCCCCTTCATAAATTTGTCGATAACGCTCTTCTTCGGTTGGAAAAACATATTCTAACCAGTCTAAGTATTCAAGATACATAAGGTTAGTTACCTCTGTTTGGTCCATATAAAAAGACATAACATGTTGGCGGTTAGGGGTATTGTTCCAATCGTGTAAAACATCGTCTTGAACTTGTCCTTTGGTATAGGTACCTCCCTCAATAAAAACAAGACCGGGTCCGGTTTCTTGTTCATCAAAATCCACATTGTACTGGAAGCCTCCTTTTCTAGAATTAATGTCCCACCCTGTAGCTCTGGAGGTATTATTACCTCCTCCACAGCTTGCCATTACAAGCATTACGATAAAGACGTAGGAGAGTCGTTTTAAACTTTTCAAGTTCATATAGTTTGTTGTTGTTTCAAAACGTTATGCAATATACGAATTATGAGATTTTTAAAATTATTTGCATGAAATAAATTATGCCTTGGTAGAATCAAAAACGAAAGTTGTGAAGTAATATTGTTCTCTTTTTAAAAAAGCGGTTTTTTTCCTCATCAAATACACGAAAATAAAAATCTATGCGTTTAAAAAGCGTGAAGAAAATATTACAAAGGGCAATTGTTTTTTTCTTGGTGTTCAATGCAAGCCAACTAAAAGCACAAAACTCCAATCGGGTTATTACAACCGGGGTTCCCTTTTTGATGATTACCCCAGATGCTCGCGCTGCTGGTATGGGAGAATTGGGTGTAGCTACCTCCGCAGACACTTATTCCCAACAATGGAATCCTGCAAAATACGTCTTTGCCAGTTCTGAAACTTCCATAGGAATAAGCTATACGCCTTACCTAAGCAAATTGGTGGACGATATTTTTTTAGGAAATATAAACTACTACAAAAGGTTAAATGAGCGAAGTGCATGGGCAACCAGTTTGAGGTATTTTAGTTTGGGTGACATCCAATTTAATGAGTTTATAGGAGGTTCAATAGTAGATCAAGGCTATGAGCGCCCTACGGAGTTAACTTTAGATCTATCTTACGCATTAAAGTTAAGTGAGCAATTTTCTATGGCAGTGGCAGGCCGGTACATTCGCTCGGATCTTAAGATTACTACCGATGCAGATACTTCTTCAGCCAATTCTTTGGGTATTGATATTGCTGCTTATTTTGAAAGTTCAGTATTTGATTTAGGGACTAAGGAAGGGCTGTTTCGCAGCGGCCTTACGATTTCAAATATTGGTCCTCGATTAAACTATGATATTGGTGGACAAAAGAACTTTATACCTACAAACTTAAAACTTGGTTTTGGACTTGATCTGATTTACGACGATACTAATCGCCTTGGAATCTATACTGAGTTCAATAAATTACTTGTGCCAACACCTGTGGCTGTGTATGATGCAAATGCAAGATTCATGGGGTATCAGCAACCTGATATTGATTTTTTATCGGGTATTTTCACTTCCTTTAGTGATGCTCCTGACGGGCTTTCAGAAGAGTTGAGTGAAATTACCATGGCCTTGGGATTTGAATACCGTTTCCAAGACTCCTTTTCCTTGCGTTCCGGATTTTTTAATGAAAATCAAAATAAAGGGTCTAGACGGTATTTGACAATGGGTGCAGGCTTTGATCTCAATTTTATAAATATCGATATTTCCTACCTTTTTTCAGCTTCAAATGTGCGTAATCCACTTGAAAACACAATACGATTTTCAGTTGCCTTACAATAAGATTCTACTGCTGCTTCCCCTATTGATAGTAGTACAGGGACGGCAGCCCAATAAATCCCTAATAAATTGCTTTTAATATTTCCCGTATAGGACAGAAATCTTTAATTTTGCCCTCTGTCTAAGGAACGTATTTTAGGATTTATGAAGAAAATTACAAAGGAAACCTATCTGAATTGGTATGAAAATATGCTCTTTTGGAGAAAGTTTGAAGATAAACTAGCCTCTGTTTATATCCAGCAAAAAGTTCGAGGATTTCTCCATCTTTACAACGGTCAAGAAGCTGTTTTAGCAGGCTCTCTTCACGCTATGGAATTGGGTAAAGACCGAATGATCACAGCGTACCGAAACCACGTTCAACCGATCGGTATGGGTGTTGACCCTAAACGTGTTATGGCAGAACTCTACGGAAAAGCTACCGGAACTTCAATGGGTCTTGGAGGATCAATGCATATATTTTCTAAAGAATTTAAATTCCATGGAGGACACGGAATTGTAGGAGGTCAAATTCCACTAGGCGCAGGAATGGCTTTCGGCGATAAATATTTTGACCGTGATAATGTTACGCTTTGTTTTATGGGTGATGGTGCCGTTCGCCAAGGATCACTACACGAAACCCTAAACCTGGCTACACTTTGGCAATTGCCCGTTGTTTTTGTAGTCGAAAATAATGGCTATGCTATGGGAACTTCTGTAGCCCGTACGGCTTCACATGATGAAATTTGGAAACTTGGCTTAGGTTACGATATGCCTTGTGAGCCTTGTGATGGTATGGACCCAGTAAAAGTCGCGAAAACTATGGATAAGGCGATTCAAAGAGCCCGATCGGGAGGCGGACCTTCATTCATTGAAATGAAAACCTATCGTTATCGCGGACACTCTATGTCTGATGCCCAACATTACAGAACTAAAGATGAGGTTGAGGAATACAAAAAAATTGACCCGATAAGCACAGTAAAAGAAATCATACTCAGCAAAAAATACGCGACTGAAAAACAACTCGCAGCTATTGATAAAGAAGTGAAAGAAAGAGTGGCAGAATGTGAAAAATTTGCCGAAGAATCTCCTTTTCCAGACCTCAATTTGATGTATGATGCTGTTTATGAGCAACAAGATTATCCCTTTATAAAACACAAACTTTAGAACATGGCAGAAATAATTACAATGCCTCGCCTAAGCGATACGATGGAAGAAGGTACCGTGGCAAAATGGTTAAAAAAAGTAGGGGATCAAATTAAAGAAGGCGATATCCTTGCTGAAATTGAAACGGACAAAGCCACTATGGAATTTGAATCCTTTAACGAGGGTGAATTATTGCATATTGGCATTCCAGAAGGCGGCACTGCAGCTGTTGATTCTTTATTGGCAATTATAGGAAACAAAGGAGAAGATATTTCAGGGTTACTATCTGGACAAAAAACCGATACTCCTAAGACAGAAGAAAAAACGACCGAAGCTCCTAAAACGGAAGTTTCAACAGATGCTCCTGTAGCTGCACCCGAAGGTGTTGAAATTATTACCATGCCCAGACTCAGCGATACAATGGAGGAAGGGACCGTCGCCAAATGGAATATAAAAGTAGGGGATCAAGTCAAAGAAGGCGATATTCTAGCTGAAATTGAAACAGATAAGGCTACAATGGAGTTTGAATCATTCTACAGCGGAACCTTACTGTATATTGGTCTTCAAGAAGGAGATTCAGCCCCCGTAGATAGTGTCTTGGCTGTAATAGGCGAAAAAGGTACAGAAGTAAAAGCGTGGGTTGAAAGCCAAAAAGCAACAGCGAATTCTCCTGTTAAAAGGGATGATGTAGCGCCCGTTGAAGAAGCTCCCGTTCAAATCGCTGAGAGTAAAACAACACAAACTCCAGTAAGTCAACCCCAAACAACAGCTACTCCAAATGGTCGAATTGTAGCTTCCCCTTTGGCTAAAAAATTAGCGGCCGAAAAAGGAATTGACCTCGCTAGAATCAGCGGTTCAGGAGAGCAGGGTAGAATTGTTAAACGAGATATTGATCAGTATACCCCCTCGGCGGGAATGACAAATGCGGTTTTTGTTCCCAAGGGAACAGAGTCAGTTACTACAATTGCCAATTCTCAAATGCGTAAAACCATAGCGAAACGGCTTGCCGCTTCAAAATTTACCGCACCCCATTACTATTTGGGTGTGGAGTTTGACATGGATCACGCTATTTCGTTTAGAGAACAATACAACGCTTTACCTGATACTAAAATTTCATTTAATGATATTGTAGTTAAAGCTTCAGCACTTGCATTAAAGCAACATCCGCAAGCTAATGCGAAGTGGGAAGATAGTCAAATCACACAGCACCATCATGTGCATATTGGAGTAGCGGTGGCTGTAGAAGACGGTTTGGTTGTTCCTGTAGTCAAATTTGCTGACGAAATGGGATTACCCCAAATAGGTGCTACGGTAAAAGAATATGCGCTAAAGGCAAAAGATAAAAAACTCACTCCTAATGAGATGGAAGGAAGTACATTCACCATTTCCAACCTAGGAATGTTTGGTATTCAAGAATTTACCTCTATTATAAACCAACCCAATGGGGCCATCCTTTCTGTTGGTGCCATTGTTCAAAAGCCCGTAGTAAAAAATGGAGCTATAGTGGTGGGGAATACGATGAAATTAACTCTAGCTTGTGATCACAGAGTAATAGATGGAGCTACTGGAGCACAATTTTTGCAAACGCTTAGAGGGTATGTTGAAAACCCTTTAACTATGGTATTGTAGATAAAGAGTAGCCCGGATAGCCTAAATTCTCTATCTTTAAAATATGCCAAAAACAATTGTAGTTACAGGTTCAAGTAAAGGCATTGGTCGTGAATTGGCCTTGCAAGCCGCGGAGAAAGGCCATCGTGTTTTTGCCTTATCACGAAATGTTACCTCATTGCAAGCCACTTCAGGAGTTATTCCTTTGCAGGTAGATTTGTCGGACACCAAAGCCGTTCAACAAGCGGTTAATGAAATTCGAGCAACTACAGACACTATTGATGTGTTGATTAATAATGCAGGTATTTTACTTCATAAACCTTTTTTAGAAACAACTTCTGAAGATTTTCATCAGGTATTTGAAACAAATGTATTTGGTTTAGTCTCCATTACGCAAGCCCTACTTCCCTTTATGAAAGTGAACAGCCATGTGGTCAATATTAGTAGTATGGGTGGAATTGGGGGATCAAGTAAATTTGCTGGGCTTTCCGCCTACAGCAGTAGTAAAGGGGCAGTGAGTATTTTAACTGAACTTTTGGCGGAAGAATTTAAAGCAACGGGTCCAAAATTCAATGCCCTTGCCTTAGGTGCGGTACAAACAGAAATGTTAACACAAGCCTTTCCAGAGTTTAAAGCTCCAGTTCAAGCTAATGAAATGGCAGACTATATTCTTCAGTTTGCTTTAGAGGGACACCGATATTTCAATGGTAAGGTTCTTCCCGTTTCTTCGTCAACCCCCTAATTGGTTAATGGATTTAGTTTTAAAAAGTGTTCCTCACGCTGCGCAACAACAAGTAAAAGCCCTTTTGGAACACTATCCTATTGCCATTAAAATAACAAAACATCGATTGACAAAGCACGGTGATTTTCGGATGAACCCAAATGGAACGACTTCCATAACTATAAATGCATCTTTAAATCCTTACCGCTTTTTGATCACACTTTTGCACGAGCTTGCTCATTTTAAAGTGTTTTTAGAGCATGGAAGAAGAGCAAGACCCCACGGATTAGAATGGAAAATGGCTTTTCGTTCTTTACTATTGCCCTTTTTGCAGCCCAATATTTTCCCGGGCGACTTGTGTAGTGTGTTGGCTCGACACATGAAAAACCCTAAGGCAAGTTCAGATCGTGATTTTAACTTAGTCAAGGCGCTACAGCAATGGGATGAAGAAACCGATCCCGTACCCTGTGTGAATGATCTTCATGAGGGGCAATCTTTTAGATTAGAAAACGGAAGACGGTTTATCAAAATCAAAAAAAGAAGAATTCGAATTGAATGTAAAGAAATAAAAACAGGTAGGATTTACTTATTTAGTCCTCATGCAGAAGTAATTCCTGAATAATTATTTTTTTAAGTAAACCTCTCTCACTTTTTTAAACAAGTCTGAAGAATAGACAAAATTCGTTACTGCCTCATTTTCGGTTGAAAAAATATCTTCTTTTGATCCTTCCCATTCTTTTAATCCATTGCGCAAGAACACTATTTTTTGACCAATTTCCATCACAGAGTTCATGTCGTGTGTATTGATCAACGTTGTGATTTGATATTCATCTGTAATTTCTTGAATTAGATTATCAATTAAAATGGCTGTTTTAGGATCCAATCCAGAATTGGGTTCATCACAAAATAAATATTTTGGATTCATCACAATAGCTCGGGCAATGGCTACTCTTTTTTTCATGCCACCAGAAATTTCATCAGGATATTTTTCATTGGCATTGATGAGATTAACCCTTTTTATTACAATATTGGCACGGTCTCGAATTTCACTATTTTTTTTTGACGTAAACATACCGAGTGGAAACATGATGTTTTCTTCAACCGTCATGGAGTCAAATAAAGCACTTCCTTGAAAAACCATCCCCATTTCTTGTCGAAGTACCAAACGATCAGCCAATGACATTTCTTTTAGCCGTTTGTTTTCAAAAAATATTTTGCCACTATCAATGCTAAATAAACCGAGTAGGCATTTTAAAAAAACCGTTTTTCCCGATCCACTTTGTCCAATTATTAGGTTTGTTTTCCCCTTCTCAAATGTGGCTGATATTCCTTTTAAAACAGGAATATCATCAAATGATTTTTTTATGTTTTCTACTTTGATCATTTAGGTAAGAAGCAATTGGGTGATTAGGTAATTTAAAAGTATGATAGCGACACTCGTCCAAACAAATGAAACCGTACTGGCTTTTCCTACATCTAAGGCACCCCCATTCATATAGTATCCGTGATAGGAGGGAATGGTAGCTAAAATAAAAGAGAAAAAAGCAGTTTTAATAAATGCGTAGCCAACATGGAAGGGGATAAAGTCCATTTGAATCCCTTCAATAAAATCAGCACTTGATGAAAAGCCGCCATAAACACAAGCAATATATCCGCCAAAAACGCCTAAAAACATTGAAAAACTAATGACTAAGGGATATAATGATAAGGCTACTATTTTAGGAAAAATCAAATAATTATAAGTGTTAATCCCCATAACCTCTAATGCGTCAATTTGCTCTGTAACTCGCATGGTTCCAATGCTAGAGGTGATATAAGAACCTACCTTCCCTGCCATAATAATGGAAATAAAAGTGGGTGCAAATTCTAAAATGACGGACTGCCGAGTGGCAAATCCGATTAGATTTTTTGGCAATAGTGGATTCTCTAAATTTAATGCTGTTTGTATGGAAACCACCCCTCCGACAAAAAAGGAGATAAAAGCAACGATTCCCAGTGATCCGATCACTAAAACATCTATATCTTTAAGAATCAATTGCTTAAGCATTTTCCATTTGGTAAATTTACCAAAGGTTTGCTGGATCATTAGGAAATATCGACCAATGTGAGATAGTATTTTCATACCCGATCAAAGGTAGTGATTTTGCATGATACAAATTTTGGTTCTCTGAGGCTTTTTAGAGTAATTCTATAGGGTTACACTCTATAGGTAATGGCATTAATATTCATTCCAGCTCCTACGGAAGCGAATACGATTAAATCTCCTTGTTGAAGAGAGTGACCGCCGTATTGTTGCTTTTTCACTAAGTCATATAATGTGGGAACCGTAGCTACAGAACTGTTTCCAAATTCCTGAATATTCATTGGTAAAACGGTTTCAGGCATGGGTTTTTTGTACAGTCGAAACAACCGTTTAATAATGGCATCGTCCATTTTTAAATTGGCTTGATGTATAAATATTTTTTTTACATCCTCTATGGAACAACCCGAGGCTTCTATACATTCCTTTAAAGCGAGAGGAACTTGAATTAAAGCAAATTCATATACTTTTCGGCCATACATTTTAATGTATTTTGTACCGTCACTATTGGTATTGGCTTCCCCGTAATAAATAAATTCTGCTTCTCCATCGGCAGTATATGTGGCTGTTTTGTGAGATAAAATACCGCCAACTTCTTCGGTAGCTTGTACAATGGTGGCTCCTGCACCATCGGCGTAAATCATTGAATCCCGATCGGAATCGTCCAATACTCTAGACAAGGTATCTGCCCCAATTACCAAACATTTTTGAGCCATCCCCGCTTTGATAAAGGCAGAGGCTTGGATAACTCCTTCTACCCATCCAGGACAGCCAAATAAGATATCATAGGCAACACAAGAGGAATTTTTAATTTTCAATTTGGCTTTTACCTTCGAAGCCAAACTGGGTAATGTGTCCACTTGATTAGAGTTTTTGCGAATGTCGCCTACATTGTGCGCTAAAATGATGTAATCTAGGGTCTCTGCATCTAGTTGTGCATCATGAATCGCTTTTTGAGCAGCTTCAGTGGCAATGTCTACTACCGTCTGATTATCACGTATGTAACGCCGTTGCTGAATTCCAGTAATGGCTTTAAACTTTTCAATAATTTCTTCTGTAGCAAGGTCAATGTGTGCACCTTCTGCATCAAAAAAATCGTGATTTAAAAATGCAGTATTGGGTTGAATTAATTCAGGAATACTACTTCCGCTACCTGTAATTTTGATATTCATATCTCTAGTTCAAAAGTAGCGGTATTTTTAATCTAAGTTGATTATTTAATAAAAAAACATACGAAACCTAAGGCTATTCAAAGCGCTTTTGCTTCTTGTATTTAAATATTTAAAAATTTGTATATCAAGTAGTTATATAGGAATCAATAGAAGTACAACTGCATACGAGATTACGATCTCCATAGGCTTCATCCACTCGTCTAACACTGGGCCAAAATTTATTTTTAGCAACAAATTCTAAAGGATAGGCTGCTCTTTTTCTAGTATAGGTAAATTTCCATTCATCTGAAGTGACCATTTCAAGGGTATGCGGAGCGTTTTTTAGCATTTGTCTAGCTTGCTCATCTTCTGCAGTTATTTCCATACGAATGGAGATCATAGCATCACAAAAACGATCCATTTCAGCCACGTTTTCGCTTTCTGTGGGTTCGATCATCATTGTGCCCCCCACCGGAAAAGAAACTGTGGGTGCGTGAAATCCATAATCCATTAGGCGTTTGGCAATATCAACCACTTCGATACCCCATTCTTTAAAGGGTCTGCAATCAATAATTAATTCGTGAGCAGCCCTTCCTTTTTCGCCTGTGTAAAGAATTTCATAAGCCCCTTGTAATCGCTTTTGGATATAGTTGGCGTTGAGAATGGCTATTTCTGTTGCTTTTTTAAGTCCTTCAGCCCCAAGCATTTTTATGTATCCATAAGAAATCAAACAAACAAGGGCAGATCCAAAAGGAGCGCCTGAAATGGCAGTAATGGCTTCATCACCTCCTGTTTGGATTATGGGGTTGCTGGGTAAAAAGGATTGTAAATGAGCGGCAACACAAATGGGACCTACACCGGGTCCGCCTCCGCCGTGAGGAATGGCAAAGGTTTTGTGTAAGTTGAGGTGACATACATCAGCTCCAATTTCAGCTGGACTTGTAATTCCTACCTGGGCGTTCATATTGGCACCATCCATATAAACCTGTCCGCCGCAATCGTGAATTAATTGGGTAATGTCTTTGATTTTTGATTCAAACACACCATGAGTACTGGGATAGGTAATCATTAACGCGGCTAGATTTTCTTTGTGTAAAAGGGCCTTTTCTTTTAAATCTTCAAGATCAATATTTCCTTTTTCATCTGTTCCTGTAACTACGACTTGCATGCCAGCCATAACCGCAGAGGCAGGATTTGTTCCGTGAGCTGAAGCGGGGATCAAACATATTGTTCTGTGACTTTGTTTATTTGCTTCGTGAAAAGCCCGAATGACCATAAGGCCAGCATATTCTCCTTGTGCCCCTGAGTTGGGTTGGAGGGAGGTAGCCGCAAATCCTGTGATTTTAGTTAAATCATCGGAAAGTTGGGTAAGCATTTTCTGATACCCTTTAGCTTGCTCAATCGGTACAAAAGGATGTATGGCACCCCAATTTGGATCGCTTAAGGGAAACATTTCTGTTGCCGCATTTAACTTCATAGTGCATGAACCCAAGGAAATCATCGATTGATTTAAAGCTAAATCCTTTCGTTCTAAAGATTTGATATAGCGCATCAATGCGGTTTCTGAATGGTAAGAGTTGAAGACAGGATGCGTTAAATAAGATGTTTTTCTTTCTCCCAATAGGAAAGAGGAGGAAGCCGGGATTGCTTCAGGAAGGTGATCTTTTTGGAGATACTGTTTAAAAACAGAAACAATTTTTAATACATCCTCCTCTGTTGTAGTTTCATTAATTGAAATACTAACTGAGTTTGCGTCAGGATAATAAAAATTGATTTCTTTTTGCTCTGCTAAAGTCTTAAGTTCTGCTGAACGCACCTCACAGTGTAACGTATCAAAAAAATGGTCATTTTTTTGAGTTATTCTGAGAGCAATTAAGTTGTTGTTTAGTAGTACGGTATGTTTATGTATTCCCTCAGCGATGGCGCGCAATCCTTTAGGACCATGATAAACCGCGTACATTCCGGCCATAACGGCAAGAAGGACTTGTGCTGTACAGATGTTGGAAGTAGCCCGATCGCGTTTTATGTGTTGTTCGCGTGTTTGTAATGCCATTCGCAGGGCCGGGTTTTCGTCTAAATCCCGTGTTTGCCCAATAATTCGACCCGGAATGTTTCTTTTGTAGTGCTCGCGAGTGGCAAAAAATGCAGCATGGGGCCCACCATACCCCAGGGGGATACCAAAGCGTTGAGAAGTTCCCACCACCACATCCGCGCCGTAATGGCCTGGACTTTCAAGCAGAACTAAACTCATAATGTCTGCTGCAACTACAGTAAATACACCCTTTGTATTGGCCTTTTCAATCCACTGTTTAAGGTTGGGTATTGCACCGTGTTTGCCGGGATACTGAAATATGGCTCCAAAAAAATGCGCATCAAACTCATGCGTATCCGGAGACCCTACAACTAAAGTTATTCCCAGGGGAAGCGCTCGCGTTTGAAGCAATGAAAGGGTTTGAGGTAATGTATTTTCATCCACAAAAAAATGGGTAGCCTCCGCTTGTTTTTGCTCTTTCGTGCGCGTTCCAAATAGCATGGTCATGGCTTCAGCAGCGGCAGTACTCTCATCTAAAAGTGAGGCATTGGCCAGTTCCATTCCTGTGAGATCCGTAATTAGCGATTGAAAATTAAAAAGAGCTTCTAGTCGCCCTTGAGCAATTTCCGCTTGATAAGGGGTGTAAGCGGTATACCAACCTGGGTTTTCTAGTACATTTCGTTGAATCACTGCAGGGGTTATGGCTGCATGATACCCCATTCCGATATAGGTATCAAAACGGTCATTTTCTTTACCCAGTTGGTGTATATGTTTAGAAAAAGCGTATTCACTAATGCCTTTCTCAATGGGGAGAGGTGATTTTAGCCGTATGGAGGAAGGAAGGGTTTCCTCTAACAGTTGATCAATAGAGACTGCGCCAATCTTATTCAACATAAATTGAATTTCCTCTTCATTTGGCCCAATGTGTCGATGTACAAAAGTGTCCGTTTTCATGCCTATTTCTTTACCGCAAAAATAGAATTTCTACCCTTTTTTTATTTTCAACTTGTACTGGATTTTAAAATAATTTTTAAACATTAAACACTTTTGATGTAAACAAAGGATATTTGTACATGGTTCAATCTTTATTTCGTGTTTTTAATTTTTATTTAAAATCCAGTATACACGTAGCCATCGCCGTTGTTTCATTAGCTTTAGTAAGCACAACTGCAGTTGACAGGTCCGTTCCAAATTCATTGTTAATATTTATTTTTAGCAGTACCGTTTTTGCGTATAATTTCATTAAATTTTTTCCGCTCTTAAAGGGTTGGGATTGGCTATTGAGCTCAAAAATGATTGTTGGAGTAACCCTTCTGTCTGCTGTGGGCTCCGTACTGCTTTTCTTTAGTCTAAGTTCGCTTAGTAAAATTGTAGTGTTCATTATAGGTATACTGGTTTTATTATATGTTACTCCATTTGTAGCTTCAAAAAACGGACGTGAAATTAAAGGATTTAAAACCCTATGGGTAGTGCTTAGTTGGGTGTTGCTTACGGTAGGTATCCCGATGTTAGAATTGAAATGCTATGATCTAACTGTTGTTCTGCCCTTGTTTTGTGTTCAGGGCATTTATGTTTTCGTAGCCCTTTTGCCTTTTGAAATTCGCGATACAAACACCGATTCTCCTTTTCTAAAGACACTCCCTCAGCGCATTGGAATAAAAAGGGTTAAAAACATTGGATTTTTTTTACTTCTGGAAGCTACGATACTACTAGGGGTTGTTTTTGACCTGCCGAAAGCCTTCAATTTGTCTTCGGTGATGGTCTTTGTTTTGTTGGCTGTTTTGGTTTGGAAAAGCACACCAAAACGGTCATTCTATTACACTCATTTTTGGGTAGAAGCTCTTCCCCTTTTTTGGTTTGTTATGATTGAAATTCTCTCTAACTTGCATCGCATTATGACGTACTAACATGAAACACCTTTTCTTACTTTCCCTCTTCTTTATTGCTTGTTCGCAAAACACAACACCAATTGAGTTGGTGGATAAACCTGCATTCGAAAAATTACTCTCCAAAAGCCCTTTGCTTTTGGATGTGCGCACCCCATTAGAATTCAATTCGGGAGCCATTGAAGGGGCCGTAAATGTGGACTACAATGCTCCTGATTTTATGGAGAAAATAGTCGCTTATCCTAAGGATCAACCTGTATTGGTGTATTGTGGGTCTGGTGTACGTAGTGGATTGGCCGCTAAAGTCATGGACTCACTAGGGTTTGTTAAAATCTATGACCTGCAAGGAGGATACCTAAAGTGGCAGGGGTATTAATTGCTTCCAATTGCAATTGCGATCAAAGGATACTACACTATTTAGTGCCTTTCTATTTGTATATATTACCCCTCCTGCAAAATAGGTTTTCGGAAAAGCAATAAACAACTCATGTTGTTCGCCTATAGCTACATTTCCAAAGAAAGAAAGTTGTGCAGTACAATGAAAAAAAACAATGTAGGGGAGGAGGGCCATAGAGCAGGCCCCGAAATTGGGAGTCATGCCGTAACTATTAGGGGTTTAACCCCTTTAAAGTACAAAAAAGTAGTAAATTATACTAACCCTGCACGACGTAATAAGGCTCCCGGATCGGGTTCTTTACCCCGAAATCTTTTATAAAGCACCATGGGGTGTTCGGTGCCTCCTTTAGAAAGAATGTGGGTTTCAAAAGCCTGGGCGGTTTCGGCATTAAAAATTCCTTTTTCTATAAAGAGTTCAAAAGCATCGGCGTCTAATACTTCCGCCCATTTATAACTGTAATAGCCAGCAGCATAGCCTCCTTGAAAAATATGAGAAAAGGAGGTGCTCAAACAATTTTCAGCTGTATCAGGAGTAAATTGCAAAGGCGAAATTTGCTCAACTTCGTGTGCTTTAATGTTTTTTATTTGGGGGGCCGTTTGGCTGTGATAAGAAAGATCAAGATACCCAAAACTCAACTGACGTAAGGTTTGTAAGCCTTGATGAAAAAAGGCTGCTTTTTTAATTTTGGCAATCATTTCTTCAGGGATGAGTTCGTCGGTTTGATAATGCTTGGCAAATCGGGTTAAGGCTTCGGGCTGATAACACCAATTTTCCATCAGTTGACTTGGGAGTTCTACAAAATCCCAATATACACTTGTTCCACTTAAACTACTGTATTTCGTATTGGCCAACATGCCGTGTAGGGCATGTCCAAATTCATGAAATAAGGTAGTAACTTCTTGAAATGATAAAAGAGAAGGCAGTTTTTGGGTGGGTCGCGTAAAGTTACATACAATCGAAATATGGGGCCGCTGTCCTTCTTTTTGCGGTCTGAATTTGGTCATCCATGCGCCGTTTCTTTTTCCAGGACGCGGAAAAAAATCGGTGTACAACAAGGCGTAAAAAGTACCGTTTTTAGACACCTCATAGACATCAACTTCACTGTGATAGGGGTCAATTTGGGTGCTTTTTTTAAAGCGTAAACCAAATAAATCTTCCACTATTGAAAAAAGTCCATTTACAACTTTTTCCAAAGGGAAATACACTTTTAATTTCTGTTCATCAAGTTCGTAATCCCGTTGTTTGATTTTTTCGGCCAAGTAGGCAGTATCCCATTTTTCAACCTTATCCCAAGAATACATTTCTTGAGCATAAGCCTCTAAGGATTGCCATTCTACTGAAGCTGCCGGATACGCTTTTTCTCGCAACTGATCTAAAAAGTGTTTTACGTTTTCTTCAGATTGCGCCATACGCTCTTCCAACACAAAGGCAGCATGAGACGCATACCCTAAAAGAAGTGCGCGTTGCTGACGCAGATGAATAATTTTTAAAACAATAGCCTCATTGTTTTGCGCATTGTTTTGAAATCCTCTTTTACCAAAAGCGAGACTCATTTCTTTGCGTAAAGCTCTGTTTTCAGCATATGTCATAAAGGGAACATAACTGGGATAATCAAGCGTAAATACCCATCCCTCCAATTGTTTTTGTTCCGCTGTGCTTTTGGCCATTTCAATAACAGCTTCTGGCAAACCCTTCAGTTTTTCAGAATCAGTAATGTGTAATGTGTAGGCTTGGGTGTCAGCTAATACATGTTCTCCAAATGTAAGACTGAGTTGCGCCAATTCAGTGTCAATCGTGCGAAGCGAAGTCTTGGCTTGTTCGTCAAGTAATGCGCCATTTCGTACAAATCCTTTGTATTCCTTTTCGAGTAATGTTTTTTGTTCGGTAGTTAACTCAAATGCGGCTTGATTTTCATATACTTCTTTAATCCGTTGAAATAGTGCTGTATTTAACCGAACATCATTTTGAAATTGTGTTAATAGCGGGGCGGCTTGTTGTGTTACCTTTTGAAGGGCTTCAGAGGTTTCAGCACTGTTGAGGTTAAAAAGAAGGCTGCTGTTTCGTCCGATAAATGAACCACTTTGTTCAAGGGCTTCAATAGTATTTTCAAAGGTAGGCACTGCCTTTTGCGAAACGATAGCCTCAATTTCTTCTAATGCCGTTTTAATGTTTTCTTGTAATGCGGGTACAAAATGTTCGGGACGAATTATTGAAAATGGGGCCGATTCAAAGGGGGTGTCAAACGGCTTGACTAACGGATTGTGTTCCATTTATTTTTTTAATGATTTGCTGCTTTCTAAAACGTGACTTTTAAGTGTTTTTTTATATTCAATAACCTGCTGTTGTACCTTTTGATCGTGTGCACCTATAATCTGTGCAGCCAAAATTCCGGCATTTTTAGCCCCATTTAGGGCTACCGTGGCCACAGGCACGCCTCCAGGCATTTGCAATATGGATAGTATGGAATCCCATCCGTCAATGGAATTACTGGATTTTATGGGCACCCCAATTACAGGTAGTGGACTTAACGAGGCCACCATACCCGGAAGATGCGCAGCGCCGCCCGCTCCTGCAATAATTACTTGGATGCCCCGCTCGTGGGCGTGGGTTCCGTAATCCATCATTTTTTCAGGAGTACGATGTGCGGAAACAATATCCACTTCAACTGGTATAGAAAATGATTTTAAGAGGGCTATGGCCTCTTCCATTACTGGAAGATCCGACTTGCTGCCCATTATAATTCCTACTTGTGCCATTTTATTTTGAGATTACTTCTAAGGTTTCTTTTACTTGTTCTGCAATTTTACGAGCCATGTCAACATCTTCATTTATTATGGTGATGTGCCCCATTTTTCGAAATGGACGGGTTTCTTTTTTACCATAAATATGGGGATTGACCCCTTCAATTGCTAATATGTATTCTAGATTTTTATAAAAAACAGGGCCGTTGTATCCTTCTTTACCAACAATATTTACCATAACTCCCGCCACTTTGTTTTCTGTTTTCCCTAAGGGCAAATCCAGAATCGCTCTAATGTGTTGTTCAAATTGAGAGGTGTATGAGGCTTCAATACTGTAGTGTCCGCTATTGTGAGGACGAGGGGCTACTTCATTTACCCACAATTCGCCTTCATGCGTTAAAAACAATTCTACAGCCAATAGCCCAACATGTTGAAAGGCTTCTGAAACAGCCAGGGCCACTTTTTCAGCTTTTTTAGCCAGCGAAGTCGAAACTCGAGCAGGGCTAATTACATATTCCACTTGATTGGCTGTGGGATGAAATTCCATTTCTACACAGGGGTAACATGCGACTTCCCCCTTTGGGCTTCGACATACAATTACACTTAATTCCTTGTCTATTTTAACCATTTCTTCAGCCAAACATTCGCCCTCGTTAACAGTTTCCAAATCTTGATTGGAGCGAACAATTTTAACCCCGTAGCCGTCATATCCCATGGTTTCTGCTTTCCAAACAAAGGGAAAACTCATGTCGCCTTTTACAACAGCTTCTTTTAATGCCACTTTAGAGTCAAACCGTTGAAAGGGTGCTGTGGGAAGGGAATGTTCAACATAAAACTGTTTTTGGAGCCCTTTGTTTTGTATGGTTTTTAAAACTGAAGATTGGGGATATACACTAACCCCTTTTGATTCTAAATGCGCAAGGGCATCAGTATTCACATTTTCTATTTCAAAGGTTAATACGTCTACATCAGCTCCAAAGGAAACCACCGTTTCGTAATTCATTAAATCACCCTGAACAAATGTGTTACATGCTATTTTGGATGGGGCAGAACTGCTTGGATCCATAACTTTTGTAGTTAGATCCCATTGTCTAGTGGTGGTTAATAGCATTTTGCCCAGTTGACCACCGCCTAAAATTCCGATTGTTTTTGTTCCTGAAAAAAAACCCATTTGATTCTTTTGGCAAAAATACGGATAAGTTTTTTGGAATGGAAAAAAGCCGTTCAAATTGGATATCTTTGAAAAAAATATTTCACTATGATCAATCTTGTCCTTTTTGGAAAACCAGGTGCTGGAAAAGGAACACAAGCCGCTTTTTTGAAAGAAAAATATGGATTATTCCACATTTCAACTGGCGATTTATTTCGCAGTCATATTCAAAACGGCTCATCGTTAGGTAAATTGGCCCAATCGTATATGGATAAGGGCGATCTGGTGCCTGATCAAGTAACCATTGACATGCTGGAACAAGCCGTGGATCAAAATCCAAAAGCAAAAGGATTTATTTTTGATGGTTTTCCAAGAACTAAGGCACAAGCCGAAGCTTTAGATGATTTTTTAACACATAAAAAAATGCCAATCAGTGCTACAATTGCTTTGGAAGCCGATGATGAAATTTTAATAGAACGTTTATTAAATCGAGGAAAAACAAGTGGCCGAACTGACGATCAAGACGAGGAAAAAATTCGCAATCGTTTTGAAGAATACAATTTAAAAACCGCCCCACTTAGAGATTTTTATTCGGCACAACAGAAATTTCATAGCGTGAATGGTATTGGCACAATAGAAGAAATTACGTTGCGCTTAACCCATTTAATAGGTAGCTTATAATCCAGGATGACCGAAGGCAACTTTGTTGATTACGTAAAAATATTCGTTAGCTCAGGAAATGGGGGAAGAGGATCTACTCATTTAAGAAGAGAAAAATACATTCCCAAAGGGGGGCCTGACGGGGGTGATGGAGGTCGTGGAGGACACGTAATTATTAAAGCAAATCCTCAGCTGTGGACTTTGTATACATTTAAGTTTCAAAAGCATTTTTCTGCCGGACATGGGGGTGACGGTGCTAAAAACAGAAGTTCAGGATTACAAGGCGAAGACAGAATTATTGAAGTGCCTATGGGAACGGTGATTCGGGATTCTGAAACCCAAAAAATACTTTTTGAAATTACCGAAGAACATCAGGAATACGTGGTGCTAAAAGGAGGGCTTGGAGGTCGAGGAAATTGGCATTTCAAATCGTCTACCCGACAAACACCTCGCTATGCACAACCCGGAATTGAAGGGTTGGGCATGTTCATCACCTTGGAATTAAAAGTTTTAGCAGACGTGGGATTGGTAGGGTTTCCAAATGCTGGAAAATCGACCTTATTGGCCGCTTTAACTTCAGCAAAACCCAAAATTGCGGATTATGAATTTACCACCTTAAAGCCAAATTTAGGAATTGTAGAATACCGAGATTTTAAGTCATTTGTGATGGCTGATATTCCGGGAATTATTGAAGGCGCTGCTGAGGGGAAAGGATTAGGGCATTACTTTTTAAGGCATATTGAACGAAACTCTGTTTTATTATACTTGATCCCGGCAGATACTCATGAAGTTCATAAAGCCTTTAAAATTCTTCAAAATGAACTTTTAAAATACAATCCCGAATTGCTGGATAAGTCATTTATGGTGGTATTATCAAAGTCAGATTTATTAGATGAAGAATTGCTCATGGAATACGAAAAGGAGATGAAAAAATCCTTTAAGGGAATTCCCCATTTAATTATTTCTAGTGCAACACAATACCAACTTTCAGCACTAAAAGATGCGTTGTGGAAATTATTAAATCAAGCCCCTGAATAAAATGCGGATACATTTTATTGCTGTCGGAGGAAGTGCGATGCACAGTTTAGCCTTAGAAATGAAAAATCATGGGCATGAGGTCTCTGGTAGTGACGACGTGCTTTTTGATCCAGCGAAAACCGCTTTAGAAAAAGCAGGAATTGCTCCCAAAACGTTGGGGTGGAATCCTGAACAGATTACAAATAGTATAGATGTAGTGGTGTTGGGAATGCACGCTAAAGGAGATAATCCAGAATTGAAACGCGCACAAGAATTAAGTTTACGCATAAACTCCTACCCTGAGTTTTTAGCCGGGTTGAGTGAAGATAAAACCCGAGTGGTTGTTGCGGGTAGTCACGGAAAAACAACAATAACCGCAATGGTTTTACATGTTTTAGGATACCACAATCAAATACCCGATTTTATGGTGGGGGCGCCTGTGCCTGCCGTTTCAAAAACCCTATCTCTTCAAGAAGAAAATGACTTTATTCTCCTTGAGGGTGATGAATATTTGTCTTCTGCTATTGATCAAAGACCTAAATTTTTGTGGTATACCCCTGAGATAGCCCTCATTAGTGGTATTGCTTGGGATCATGTTAATGTGTTTCCTAGTTTTGAAACCTATACAGCCCAATTTGAAAATTTTATTTACAGTCTTCAAGAAGGAGGGGTATTGATTTATAATGAAGAAGACAGAGGGGTTAAATCGTTAGTTGAAAACGCCTCCCATCCCATAAAAAAAATTCCATACCAAACGCCGAAATACTCCATAGATCAAGGGGTAACTTATTTAGAAACAGAGGAGGGCAATGTCCCGCTCCATATTTTTGGAAAACACAACCTTTCAAATTTAGCCGGCGCGAAATGGATATGCCAACTCATGGGAATTGACGCCTCTGATTTTTACGAAGCCCTTCCCAGTTTTAAAGGAGCTGCCAAACGATTAGAGTGTATCGCGCAAGGTTCAACTTCCCTTTTATTTAAAGATTTTGCTCATGCCCCAAGTAAAGTAAAAGCAACCACTGAAGCGATTCGTGCCCAATTCCCTTCAAAAAAAATTATTGCCTGTTTAGAACTACATACGTACAGTAGTTTAGATCCTGCGTTTTTAGTTCAATATCAAAACACTTTACAGCAAACCGATGCTTCGGTTGTTTTTTATGATCCGGAAGCCCTAAAAATTAAAAATAGAACACCCATTGCTCCTGATCAAATTAGGAAAGCCTTTGGGCAAGCCCAACTTCAAGTGGTTACCCAAAAAGAAGGGCTTGAAGATTTCATTTTTAATCAAAACCCAACCGATACCGTTTTCTTGATGATGAGTTCAGGAAATTTTGGAGGGTTTAATTGGGAGCGGCTTAAAGCAGAAGTAAACGCTAGCTAGTAGAGCCGTTGCGCTGTAGTTACTTTTTTTCTATCTTGAGGTACAGTCTTTGCCTCATGACCTCAAATAAACTTTCTATTAAAGATTGGGATCCTTCAGATCGCCCAAGAGAAAAATTCAAACAATTTGGCTCCGCCTATCTAACAAATGCAGAATTATTGGCGTTGCTTATTGGTAATGGTACCCGTGAACTTAATGCTGTTCAAATAATGCAGCACATACTCAAGGTTAATGATAATGACCTTAACAAACTGCAATAACAATCACTGGAACAATTGGTCCGTTTTAAGGGAATTGGAACAGTTAAGGCCATCAAAATAAAAGCCGCGTTTGAATTGTGTAAGCGAATGCATTACAGGGGAATTAAATCTAAAACAGTGGTTAAAGACAGTAATAGTGCCTTTACACTACTGGCTCCAGATTTACAAAATTTACCTCATGAAGAATTTTGGATTGTTTATTTGAATCAATCTTCTAGACTCATTGAAAAATATCAACTTAGCCGAGGAGGAATTACCCAAACTGCTGTAGATCTCCGCTTGGCCTTTAAGAGGGCCTTCGAAATTGGGGCCACAGCTCTTATTTTAGCTCATAACCATCCCTCTGGTGGTCTGCGTCCGAGTGAGAGTGATTCCCAGTTAACTCAAAAATTTACGTCGGCTGCCAAACAAGTAGATCTGACAGTACTCGATCATTTGATAATTTCAGAAAAAGGCTATTTTAGCTTCGCAGATCAGGGATTACTTTAATAAACAACTTTTACCCAAAGTTTTGAGGAAATCAAGTTTCGATTTTAAGGGTTTCTGCGCTATAACATAACATTCCATGGTAAAAAAGGAACAAATTACAGACCTATTTTTTGATTTAGATCACACCTTATGGGATTTTGAAAAAAACTCAGCGCTTACCTTTGAAAAAGTATTTAAAGAAGAGTCTATCCTACTTGATTTGGAGGCCTTTGTATCAGCCTATCAGCCCATTAATAAAGCCTATTGGAAAGCCTACAGGGAAAATAAAATTGACCATGAATCCCTTCGATTTCAACGATTAAAAGATACGTTTGCCAAAATTGATGTTGAGGTTTCACCCCAAAAAATTCAAACGATGGCAACCACTTACCTTAGCTATTTAAGTTCTTTTCCATACCTCATCCAAGGAACTCTGCCCCTTTTAAAAGCCTTACAACCCCATTATAAATTGCATATCATAACCAATGGATTTGAACAGGTGCAGCACCATAAACTCAAAAATTCAGGGATAGCTCCTTTTTTTGACAAAGTGGTAACAGCAGAACAAGCAGGACACAAAAAACCACACCCACAGATTTTCAAACACGCTCTTGAAGCATCCCAAGTTTCGGCCGATCAGGCATTGATGATTGGCGATAGTTTTGAAGCAGATATTGAGGGCTCACTTCAAATGGGATTTCAAGCAATACATTTTAATGTTCACAATGAACCTCTCCATACCCATTGCCCTATAGTAACTTCTTTGGAAGAAATTCAACCCTTACTTATCTAAAGCTTCTGCAAAGGAAAAAGTAAAAAGACAACATTTATCGTTATTTTTGGGCATGGATTTAAAAGGAGCACAACGAGCAGTTGACGATTGGATAAAAAATCATGGTGTTCGCTATTTCAATGAATTAACCAATATGGCACAGCTAACCGAGGAAGTTGGTGAAGTTGCCCGTATCATTGCACGACGGTATGGCGAGCAATCTGAAAAAGAATCAGACAAAACCAAAGATTTAGCTGAAGAACTTGCCGACGTACTTTTTGTTACCCTCTGCTTGGCAAATCAAACAGGAGTTGACCTGCAAACTGCCTTTGAAAAAAAATTATCAGTTAAAACCAAACGGGATCATGACCGGCACCATTCCAATCCAAAATTAAAATCCTAAGCGCTAGATGAACCTAACTATTGCCCACCCCGATGGACATTGTAAAGGCGCTTTACAAATTACAGGATCTAAAAGTGAAACGAATCGTTTACTGTTGCTGCAAGCCCTTTTTTCTGGGTTTGAAGTAGAAAATAAATCCAATGCTGACGATAGTGTAGTCATGGAAGCTGCGCTTAAAACTCAGGAATCGACAATCGATGTGCATCACGCCGGAACGGCAATGCGTTTTTTAACGGCCTTTTTTTCTCACCAGCAAGGCAGAGAAGTTATTTTGACAGGTTCTCAAAGAATGCAAGAACGGCCTATTAAAATTTTGGTTGAGGCCCTACGGTCTTTAGGCGCTTCGATTTCTTATGTTAATAAGGAAGGCTATCCTCCATTAAAAATTGAAGGAAAACAATTAAAAGGCGGACACGTTACTTTGCCTGCTGATGTGAGTAGTCAATATATTTCGGCACTCTTGATGATGGGGCCCACTCTTGAACAGGGTATTTCTCTTTCTTTACAAGGTAACATTACCTCAGTCCCTTATATTGAGATGACGTTAGCATTACTGAATAATTTTGGTGTTTCAACACGATTTCAAGGCAATACCATTAAAGTGGATTTCCAACCTCATATACTTAGAAAAACACAAGTGGTTGAATCCGATTGGAGTTCAGCCTCCTACTTTTTTAGTATTGTTGCCCTTTCCCAAACCGCATCAATTCAATTAAACAGCTATAAAAAAAACAGTTTGCAAGGGGATGCGATTCTTATGGAAATCTACCGTTCTCTCGGGGTAGAATCTATTATTGAAGGGCACACACTTTTTTTAACCAAAAAGGAACACCCGCTTCCTAAGCGTATTCGATGGGACTTAACCACAGCCCCAGATATTGCCCAAACTTTGGCCGTTTCTTGCTTTGGTTTAGGGGTAGGTTGTGATTTAGAAGGGCTTCACACGCTTAAAATAAAAGAAACAGACCGATTGGAAGCTTTGTATACCGAATTAACCAAATTAGGGGCAAACATTAGTGTGACGGATAAAAGTTTACACTTAGCCCCTGGAGGAAAACTCAAACCCAATTGCAGTATACCTACATACAATGACCATAGAATGGCCTTAGCTTTTGCTCCTTTAGGACTAAAAACACCCCTTACCATAGAAGAAGCTGAAGTGGTTTCAAAATCCTATCCGGACTATTGGGCAGACCTTAAAAACTTAAATTTTAATATTCTTTAGAGATAATTCTCTTTTTCCTTGACAAGGCCTGTTTTGAGATGGTATATTTGCACCCTTAAAATATATAGATGAAGCTTTCTGATTTTCAATTTGAACTCCCCAAAGCCCTTTTAGCCCAGCGACCTGCTACCGATCGAGATGAATCGAGACTTATGGTGCTTAATCGAAAAGAAAGGACCATAGAGCACCATGCATTTAAAGAAATCATTAATTTTTTTGATGAAGGCGATGTAATGGTTCTTAACAACACCAAAGTATTTCCCGCTCGATTGTATGGAAATAAAGAAAAAACAGGAGCTCGAATTGAAGTGTTTTTATTGCGAGAATTAAACCAAGAGCAACGTTTATGGGATGTTCTTGTTGATCCTGCGCGTAAAATTAGAATTGGAAATAAGTTGTATTTCGGAGAAGATGAAAGTTTAGTGGCAGAGGTGATTGACAACACTACCTCTCGGGGAAGAACCTTACGCTTTTTATTTGACGGCAGCTACGCTGAATTTAGGACAAAACTAAAAGAGCTAGGCGAAACTCCTCTTCCCAAATACATAAAAAGACCGGTTGAAGATGAAGACCGCGAACGCTATCAAACCATTTATGCAAAGCACGAAGGAGCCGTTGCTGCCCCTACAGCCGGACTTCATTTTTCTAAACACTTACTCAAACGTCTTGAAATTAAAGGAATTGACCTTGCTGAACTAACGCTTCATGTTGGTTTGGGAACCTTCAGTGCGGTAGAAGTAGAAGATTTGTCTAAACATAAAATGGACTCTGAAGAACTAATTATTGATGCCGAAGCTGTTGCTAAAGTAAATGGAGCAAAAAGTAAAAAGAAGAAAATTTGTGCTGTAGGAACTACTGTAATGCGTGGGTTAGAAAGTTCAGTTTCTTCTGCAGGTTTGCTGAATGAATATCAAGGCTGGACACATAAATTTATTTTTCCTCCTTTCGATTTTTCAATTGCAAATTGTATGATCACTAATTTTCATACGCCAAAATCCACCTTATTGATGATGGTTTCTGCCTTTGCTGATAAAGACTTTATCATGGAAGCGTACAAGATTGCTATTAAAGAGAAATATAACTTTTACTCTTATGGTGATGCGATGTTGATTTTGTAAGCCCCTTTTTACTATAAATTAGAAGGGTGGAGGTTTCCAAAAAGGACATTAGAGCAATATCAAAAGACGATTTAGAGGGCTTTTTTATTGACCATGGAGCTCCAGCATTTAAAGGGGCCCAAGTGTATCAATGGTTGTGGCAAAAAGGGGTACATCAATTTGAGTTGATGACCAATCTATCCAAAACCCATAGGGCACTTTTAGAAGCTAATTTTACCCTGAATCACATTCAAATTGACCGGCAACAACGCAGTGCTGATGGCACACTAAAAAATGCCGTGAAACTACACGACAATTTCATTGTTGAATCTGTACTTATCCCAACCGCAAAGAGAACAACTGCCTGTGTTTCTTCTCAAGTAGGATGCAGTTTAGACTGCACATTTTGTGCTACTGCAGCATTAAAAAGAATGCGCAATTTGAATCCTGATGAAATTTATGATCAAGTTGTGGCCATGAATAGACAAAGTCAGTTGTACTATGAGCGTCCTTTATCCAATATCGTATTTATGGGAATGGGCGAGCCTTTAATGAATTACGCTAATGTTTTATCGGCAATTGACAAGATTACCGATCCTAAGGGATTGGCCATGTCACCCAAACGCATTACACTCTCCACTTCAGGTGTTCCGAAAATGATACGTAAAATGGCCGATGATAAAGTACGTTTTAAACTTGCGGTATCCCTACACAGTGCACGTCAGGAAGTTCGTGAAAAAATAATGCCCTTTGCCAAAACCTTTACCCTTGAAGATTTAGAAGAGGCCCTGCTGTATTGGTATGCCCAAACCAAAAGCGAACTCACTTTTGAATATGTGGTTTGGAAGGGAATAAATGATCAAAAAGAAGACATTCAGGCCTTAGTACAATGGTGTAAACGGATACCATCAAAGGTGAATATCATTCAGTACAATCCGATTGATACCGCCCAAATGGAACAAGCAGATCAAAGTGTACTTCAAGACTATCTTAACACCTTAGCCTCACAAAAAATTAAAGTGACTTACCGAAGATCAAGAGGGGTAGATATTGATGCAGCATGTGGTCAATTAGCAAACAAAATAGAATCGAAAGGAAACGACTAAGAAACCTCAAGATCCTTTAAGATTTGATATCTTTAGCCTGATTATGAAAGTTGTTGAGCGCATAAAGAGCCCTATATACCATGAAATGGAATTGTTTGAGGAAAAATTCACAGCCTCAATGTCCTCTAAGGTGGCTCTTCTAAATCGTATCACTCATTTTATTGTCAATAGAAAAGGAAAGCAAATGCGTCCCATGTTTGTTTTTCTAGTCGCTAAACTTTTGGGTAAAGGAACAGTAAACGAACGAACCTACAGGGGAGCTGCCGTAATTGAGCTGATTCATACTGCTACTTTAGTTCACGATGATGTGGTAGACGACAGTAATAAAAGAAGAGGCTTTTTCTCTATTAATGCCTTATGGAAAAATAAAATTGCGGTTTTAGTAGGTGATTTTTTATTGTCAAAGGGCCTATTATTGTCAATAGAAAATGAAGATTTTGATTTATTAAAAATCATCTCAGTTGCTGTCCGTGAAATGAGTCAAGGAGAGTTATTACAAATTGAAAAGGCGCGAGATTTAGACATTACGGAAGAAGTATATTATGATATTATCCGTCAAAAAACAGCAACATTACTTGCTGCTTGTTGTGCCATGGGGGCACAATCTGTTGGAGCTGATCAAAAGACAGTTGAAAAAATGCATTTGTTTGGCGAGAAGCTCGGTATGGCATTTCAATTAAAAGACGATTTATTTGATTACGGTGAAGACCGCATAGGAAAACCTCTTGGTATAGATATCAAGGAAAAGAAAATGACGCTTCCTTTGATTCACACCTTAAACAAGGTAAGCGCCACAGAAAAACATTGGATTATCACCACAGTAAAAAACCACAATACGGACAAGAAAAAAGTACGTAAGTTAATCGCTATGGTTAAAGAAAAAGGAGGATTGGATTTTGCCCTTCAAAAAATGGAATCCTTTCGAGATGAGGCCCTAACCCTTTTGGATGATTTTCCGCAAGATGAATACCGTGATGCCCTTGCCCTTATGGTAAATTACGTTATTGAACGCAAAGTCTAAAACCTCTTTTTTGTATTGAGGTATAATGTTTATTTTTAATCAAAAATAAATCGGTTGATCACACGTCATACCATAGATAAAGTTTACGAAGCCGCTCGTGTTGAAGAGGTTATCGGAGATTTTGTGGTGTTGAAAAAATCAGGTTCTAACTTTAAGGGTTTAAGTCCATTTTCACAAGAAAAAACACCCAGTTTTATGGTCTCTCCAGTCAAACAGATTTGGAAAGACTTTAGTAGTGGTAAGGGAGGTAATGTGGTCGCCTTTTTAATGGAACACGAACACTTTTCGTATCCTGAAGCCATTCGGTACCTAGCTCAAAAGTACAATATTGAAATTGAGGAAACCGAGCAAACCGATTTAGAAAAGGAAAAAGCAAACACTCGGGAGAGTTTGTATTTAGTAAATCAGTTTGCACAGGAGCAATTTGCAAAAGATTTGGTTTCAACTGATGAAGGTAAAGCCTTAGGCTTGAGTTATTTTAAAGAACGGGGATTTACAGCTGAAACCATTGCTTTTTTTGGATTAGGCTATGCATTAGAGAAAAAAGATCACTTCTATGAAACGGCAACCAAAGCGGGTTATTCCCTAAAATACTTAGAAGAAACAGGATTGGTAATTAAAAACGAATATGGAAATGTTGATCGTTTTCGTGGGCGTATTCTTTTCCCCATCCGGAGTATGGCAGGTAGAGTGCAAGGGTTTGGGGGGCGCATCCTTTCCTCAAATGCCAAAACAGCTAAATACTTAAATTCACCTGAAAGTGATATTTACCATAAAAGTCAGGTCCTCTACGGAATTTTTGAGGCTAAAAAAGCCATTGCAAAAGAAGATGTTTGCTATTTGGTTGAAGGCTTTACTGATGTTATTCAAATGTATCAAAAGGGGATTCACAATGTGGTATCCTCGTCCGGAACAGCCCTAACTCCCGAACAAATTCGTCTGTTGCGCAGGCTGACCTCAAATGTGGTGGTTTTATTTGATGGTGATGCTGCAGGGTTACGCGCCGCAATTAGAGGAATAGACCTTATTTTGGAACAAGGGATGAATGTTAAAATCTGTACTTTCCCTGAAGGCGAAGATCCGGACAGTTTTGCGAAACACCACAACTTAGAGGAACTCCAAAGTTACCTTCAAGAAAACGCTAAAGATTTTATTCAGTTTAAAACGGATTTGCTTTTAGAAGCCTCTCAAAACGACCCTGTTCAAAAGGCAACTACCGTTCGTGAGATTGTTCAAAGTATAGCAAAAATCCCCGATGTTATTCAACAAGAAATTTACCTTAAGCAATGTGCCTCTTTGATGGGACTTTCTGAAGAAGTCTTATTTAATGCCTTAGCTCAAGAAATAAATAAGAAGAAAACCACCCTTCGTCAACTTACCCCAACGCCTGAAGCTAAACCCCTAATTCAAAAAGCACTGCCTGTAGATCGACTGGAAAATCCAATGCTTATTTTAGAACGACAAATTGTGGGTATTCTTATACAATACGGGAATGTTGAGGCCTCCTTTGAAGAGCTTTATATCCGTTCTGACGGTGAAGGGAATCTGATCGAAGAATCAAAAACAATACAGACAAAAGTGTATGAAAAAGTGTTTTTAGATCTTCAACAAGATGAGGTAGAATTGGTTCAACCTGATTTTCAAAAACTCTACCAACAATTAATACATACTTATCAAACCGAAGGGGAAGTAAAACCGGAAAAGATAATTCAACAAGAAGACGCTCAGTTAGGGCAAATTCTTACTGATATTTTACTTGAAGATGAGCAACATTACCTGCATCAATGGGAAAAGAAAAACATTTATGTTAAGGATCGAAAAAGTGTGGTTGGGCAGTTGGTAAGTGAGACTATTTTGACTTTTCGTCGGTATTTAATTGACCAAAAAATCAATACCATTTTGGAACGTATAAAGCAAAAATCAGAAGATTCAACCGAAGGCGATATGTTAGAAGAAGTAATGCAATACCAAAATTTAAAAAAAGTCCTCTCCCGAAAACTCAATAGAGTACTTTAAAGCACATCCAAATTTCGAGCCTGTTGGAATAAGTCTATATGATTTTCGACTTCCAGTTTTACCATAATTCTTTTTTTATAAGTGCTCACTGTTTTTTGATTCAACTTTAAAATTTTAGCAATTTCAAAGTTGCGTCGGCCATCAGCAATATACTTCATTACTTCAATTTCTCTAGAAGATAAAGTGTCATAAGCATTTCGATGGCGTTTTAGGTCAACATTAATATTGATTTGATTGGCAAAATTGGAAGTATTGTGGTAGTTGCTATGAACTACTTTTTCAATAGCCTCAACCAAAACTTCTTTTTTCACCTGTTTTGAAAGGTATCCTGCAGCGCCTGTTTTAATAACGAAACACCATAAATAGATTGAGGTTGAGAGGTAAAAATAAGGATGGAAATGTATATACAGGTTTCTTTTACACACTTAATGGTATCAATCAAACTGCCTTCGAGTAAATCAATTTCCATGATCAGTACATGGACACTTTTTTCTTTTAAAAATTGCAGTAAATCACGTGATCGATAAAAAACATTTTCTAAACTAAGCTTTGTCTCGTTTTCAAAAAAGGATTTTAGTCCTTGATGGACTACGGGATGGGGGTCAAGTAGGGCAAGATGAATCATAATGGGGTAAGATTTTGGGGATATATCTTAACCGCAAGATACTAATTTATCACTTAAATTCTTCAGGTATTTTGCAAACAGGTATAGGAATCATTTTATGAAGATTTTGGCGATGAAGTTGGGTATAGAGTTCTAAAACTTCTTTTTGTCTTGGAGTATAAGGGGTTGCCCCCCCCTTTTCATAAGCATCCATAGCCCATTCCAACTCGGGATAGGTAGCCCCTAATTGGTCTTCGTCTGTTCGGTTATCTCCCCAAAGGCCATCAGTAGGTGCAGCATGCTGAATTACAGGAATAATATCCAAATGTTTAGCAAGGGCAAAAACATCGGTTTTAAGCAAATCAGCAATGGGACTAATATCAACTCCTCCATCACCGTATTTTGTGTAAAAACCAACCCCAAAGTCTTCAACTTTATTTCCTGTTCCCGCGACTAAATACCCGTGTAATGCCGCAAAATAATAAAGTGTAGCCATTCTGAAACGAGCACGCGTATTGGCTAAACTTAAAAATTGAGCCGTTTCGTTATCTGATTCAGGAATCACTTGGGTAAAAGACTGAAAAACAGCATCTAATGGCACTTGAAGTGAATGGACATTTGGGTATTGACTTTTAAGCCAATTGAGGTGTTCTTGAGCTCTATTTACCTGTCCTTCTTCTTGGAGTATGGGCATTTCTAAACAAAGCACAGGATACCCCGTTTTAGCACAAAGGGTGGAAGTAACGGCTGAATCGACTCCCCCTGAAATACCGACTACAAATCCCTTCATATGGGATTCTTTAAGGTATTTCTCCAGCCAGTGACAAATATGTTCGGTTACTTTTTTTGGAAATTTCATCTAATAAATGCCTTAGAGGAGTATTTTTGTTCAAAATTACTGCATTTACAGCTATTTTCATGAACTGTTCCAGAAGACTTAGGTTGTTTTTTAACTTTTTTCAACAAAAGACAATTTTTATTGGTGTATTGTTCTTTTTAGGGGGGTGTCTTTCCGAAAATCAAAACGAAATTGAAATCGAGCAGATTCCTGTATCCTTATCCTTTGAACGTTTTGATCTTGAATTTTATGGTAACGGCCCCGAAGTGCTTCCTGCTTTGAAACGCAAATATCCTTTTTTATTTCCTGCACAATTTTCAGATAGTGTGTGGATTAGTCGACAAAAGGACAGCCTCCAATTATTGCTTCAAAAAGCTGTTAGTGAACAATTTAACGATATATCACCGCTAGAAAAGGAAATATCCCATCTCTTTCAACACATTCAATATTATTTTCCAGAAACCCCACTTCCCAGAGTCATTTCGTTAACCAATAATGTGGATTATCAATTGAAAACAGTTTATGCCGATAGCCTACTCTTACTTTCTTTAGACACTTTTTTAGGGGCCAATCATCCCCTTTATGAAGGAATACCAAATTACATACAAAAAGAGTTAGACCCGGTATACCTTCCCACACAGATTGTTGAAAAATTCACTTCTTCAATCTTACCTGCCCCAGCAGAACGTACCTTTATTGCTCAAATGATTTATGAGGGAAAAAAACTATTCCTTTTTGATTTGTTGTTAACCCATACTCCAGCGCATGTTAAAATGGCTTATACCAAAGAAGAGTTGCAGTGGGTAAAGGAAAACGAACAATACATTTGGCAGTATTTTATCGAACGTCAGGCTTTGTACAAAACCGATCCCGATTGGGTTCAACGGTTTATTTATCCTGCGCCCTTTTCAAAATTTTATTTGGAGTTAGATACGGAATCCCCAGGGAAAGTGGGTCGGTGGATTGGAGGGCAAATCGTAAAAAGTTATGTTGCCACTCATCCAGAGGTTACTTGGGAAGACGTTTTGCAACTTCCTGAACAAGAACTATTCACAGCTTCGAAATACAAACCAAAACGCTAATGGAAACAAAAAAAACAGAAATCAAAATTGCTGTAGATTTAGATGAAAATCATATCCCAGAGAAAATGAAATGGTCTGCCCCTGATGGTGGCGTTCTGAATAAAGAAACGAAGGCTATGCTTTTATCTTTTTGGGACGCAGAGGCTCAAGAAACATTAAAGATGGATTTGTGGGTTAAAGATATGCCTGTAGATCAAATGCAGCTGTTTTTTCATCAAACCCTTGTTTCGTTAAGCGACACTTTTTACCAAGCTACACAAGATGAAAAAATGACCGCCACCATGCGCGATTTTTGTGATTATTTTGCTGAAAAACTCAACTTAAAAAAAGAATAATACTTATGTCTTTTGAACAGCCTCTTGGTTAAGGGTGTGAATGTAGTTGAGCAATTCATCACCACCCGTTTTTGAGGTAGAAGACGTGGCAAATACAGGGGGTAGAGCTTCCCAATCGGTTTCTAGCATTTGTGCAGTGTAGGCATCCACTTTTTTTTGAATCTGACTCGGTTTCATTTTATCCGATTTGGTAAATACTAAGGCAAACGGAATGTAATGCTCTCCTAACCAACGCATAAAAGCCAGATCAATAGCTTGAGGTTCATGGCGAATATCGATTAAAACAAAAGCGGTAATTAGTTGCTTTCGCTTTTCAAAATAATGGGTAATGAACTTTTGAAAAACCTTTTTTTTCGACTTTGAAACACGGGCATATCCATAGCCAGGTAAATCAACAAGGTGCCATTTATCATCAATTAAAAAATGATTGATGAGTTGGGTTTTGCCCGGTCGAGAAGAAGTTTTGGCTAGATTTTTTTGATTACAGATATAGTTTATGAGTGAGGATTTCCCCACGTTAGATCGACCAATAAAAGCGTATTCGGGAAGCGGGGTATTTGGACATTTTGAAACGTCTGTATTACTGATTACAAAATGCGCCTTACCAATTGTCATGGTTCAGAATTTTCTCAATTCTAACCAACTGTGGAAAATCGAATTAAAAGCATCAGGATGTTCCATCATAGGGGCATGGCCACATTGATCAATCCAATATAGATTTGAATCAGGAAGTAAAGCATTAAATTCCTCAGCTACATTGGGAGGGGTTACGGTATCTTGCGCCCCCCAAATAATAGCCGTTGGAGTTTTCATTTTGGGTAGTTCTTTTGCCATGTTATGACGAATGGCGCTTTTTGCCAAGGCCAATGTCCGAATCAGTTTATTTCGATCATTTACCGATTCAAAAACCTCATCTACAATTTCTTTAGTTGCCACTTTAGGGTCGTAAAAAACAGCTTGGCTTTTTTCTTTAATGTATTCATAATCTCCACGTTTGGGATAGCCATCTCCAAGGTTGTTTTCATACAAACCAGAACTCCCCGTAATCACTAATCCACGCACTAATTTTGGATGATTTTTTGTAAACAATAAGCCGACATGACCTCCTAAAGAATTGCCTAATAGAATAACATCTTTAAGGCCTTTATGTAGAATAAATCGATACAAATATTCAGAAAGCGATTTCACTGAAGTATTCAAAACAGGAAGTGTGTAGACAGGCAATTCTGGGATAATCACACGGTATCCTTTTTCAGGAAAAAAACGCATGACACCTTGAAAATTACTTAAGCCCCCCATAAGGCCATGGAGGATAATGATGGGCTGTCCTACGCCAGATTCTACGTAGCGAAACTCTTGTTCTTCGACAATTTGATCCACCATTCGACTATACAATTTAATGCCCAAATATAGACATTTCCAAATTAGCAAAACATATTCGGTTTTTCGTCTGAAAAGAGGTCGAAAAGCAGTAAGTGGCAAAACTTATTAACAATGTGGTAAAAAGTGGTAAAAAGTGGTAAATAAACTGTACATTTGAGTTTAAATCGATGGGAATAAATGCATCACTTTTTAGGGACATACGAGTGTAAGGCAGACGCAAAAGGCAGAATTATGATGCCTATTGCCATCAAGAAGCAATTGGCTTCTCATGCTGATACCGGATTTGTTTTAAAGCGTGCTGTTTTTAATCCGTGTTTAGAGTTATACCCCATGCAAGAGTGGGCGCAACTCATGGAAAAAATTAATGCTCTCAATCGATTCAATAAAAAAAACAACGACTTTATTCGTCGTTTTACTGCAGGAGTTAAACGGGTAGAATTAGATGCCTCTGGGCGAATATTAATTCCAAAAGATTTAATAAAGCACGCTCAAATTTCAAAAGAAGTGGTAGTGTCTTCAACCGTAAATATTCTTGAAATATGGGATCAGACATTGTATGAAAAAGCAATTGATGAAGCCGCATTAGATTTTGGCGCTTTGGCAGAAGACGTTATGGGCGATAAACATGGAGATCAAATATCATAAACCGGTACTGCTTGAAGAAGCCATTGCAGGGTTGAAGATACGCCCTGACGGAGTTTATATCGATGTAACTTACGGTGGGGGAGGACACTCAAATGCCCTTTTAGAAAAACTAAACGAAAATGGAAGGTTGTTTGGATTTGACCAAGATGCTGATGCGCAAGCCCATCGAATTGAAGACCCTCGGTTTGAATTTGTTGCGGCGAATTTTCGTCATCTGACACAATATCTAAAATACCATCATATCCAATCCGTACAGGGGATACTTGCTGATTTTGGTGTCTCTTCACATCAATTTGATACTGCTGAAAGAGGATTTTCAACCCGTTGGGAAGGACGTTTGGATATGCGTATGAATCAGGCTCAAGTTCAAGATGCCCATGCCGTAATTAACACTTACGAGGAATCGGAATTAAGTCGGATTTTTTTTCAGTATGGTGAATTAAAAAATGCCCGCAGCTTAGCCAAAACAATAGTGCTTGCACGAAGTGAAAAACCAATTGATACCACTTCAGATTTAACTCGAGCCATAAAAGCCTTAATCCCTGAACGTTGGGAAAATAAAGTACTTGCTCAACTTTTTCAAGCGGTACGAATAGAAGTGAATGAAGAAATGGAAGTGTTACAGTCTTTTTTAGAACAAGCAGCTTCTGTTTTAGCACCGGGCGGAAGGTTGGTCTGTATTTCATATCATTCTTTAGAAGACCGTTGTGTAAAACGCTTCATCAACAGTGGAAATTTTAAAGGAGAAACTGAAAAGGATTTTTATGGGAACACACTAAAACCCCTAAAGAAAGTGGGAAAATTAATTACGCCGTCACCTGCTGAAATAAAGCAGAACAGTAGAGCGCGAAGTGCTAAAATGAGAATTGCAGAAAAACAATGAAACGATTTTTATCCATACTGAATATCGAATTTTTAATCAATGAGGATGCCTTTAAAAATTGGCGAATGATTTTGTTTTTATCCTTTTTGGCTGTGATTATGATTGCCAGTGGACATAGTGCAGACCGAAAGATATTTAAAATTGCCCTATTGAATACTGAGTTACAAGCCCTCAAAAGTGAATTCGTAGATACAAAGCGAGTGCTTTTAAACGTAAAAAAAGAGACAAGTATCATTGGGGTATTAAACGAAAAAGGGGTGGGTCCAGCAACCACCCCACCCATTAAAATTACTGTAGCTAATGGAGAATAGTACCACCACATCAAAAGTAATGTCTCGTTTTTACCTTGTGGTAACCGGGCTGGTTCTTTTTGGATTTCTTTTGATAGGAAAACTGTTGCACATTCAATTTTATGAACAAGATCAAGGATTGGGAATAGATCCCGATAGCATAGTAAAAAATGTCATCTTAGAGCCGAGTAGAGGCAATATCTATGCAGCTGATGGTAATATTCTCGCCACCTCTGTACCTCGTTATGATCTGCATTGGGATGCGATTACCCCATCTCAATTTTTATTTGATACACATAAAAATGAACTTTCAGAGGCTATTGCTGAAGTTACAGGAAAATCAAAAGGAGCGGTTTTAAAGAACCTAGAAACAGCACGTAAACAAAAAAGCCGCTATTGGCCAATCGCACGAAACGTAACCTATACGACCTTTAAAAAATATAAATCCTTCCCTCTTTTTAATCAAAGTACTTACCGAGGAGGTCTTATCGTAGAACAGGAAATAAAAAGGGAACATCCCTTGGGCAAAATTGCCGAGCGAACTATTGGTTATGAAATGCAAGATCCTGATGGAACCTATTTCCGAGTGGGTTTAGAGGGTGCTTTTTCACAGTATTTGAGAGGGGATGAAGGATTGCGTTTAAAGCAAAAAATTGCAAATGGTCAGTGGAAACCCATTAGTGATGCCAATGAAAAGGAGCCAACAGAAGGCTATGATTTGTATACCACACTAGATGTGAACATTCAAGACATTGCGCACAATGCCTTATTGTCTCAGCTTGATCATTTTGAAGCAGAACACGGTACCGTTGTGGTTATGGAAGTAAAAACAGGAGCCATCAAAGCGGTAGTTAATTTGGGGAGAACAGAGGAAGGAAAGTATTTTGAAAAGTTAAATTATGCTGTTGGAGAGTCACATGAGCCCGGATCAACCTTTAAACTCATGGGTATGATAGCCGCACTTGAAGACAAGGTGGTTAATGAAAATACTTTAGTAGACACAGAAAAGGGAGAACTCACTTTTTACGGAAAATACAAAGTGAGAGATTCTAAACGTGGAGGCTATGGAGTGATTCCCGCATCAAAGGTTTTTGAAGTTTCCTCTAACGTAGGAATGGTAAAAATCATCAACGATAATTACAGTGAAAATCCTAAAAAATTCATTGATCGTTTGTACAATATGGGATTAGACAAACCCCTTGGATTGCCTATCAAAGGCGAAGGAATTCCTAAAATTCCTTATCCTACAGATACGGATTGGGACGGATTGGACCTGCCCTGGTTAGCTTATGGGTATGGAATAAGTTTAACGCCTCTTCAAACCTTAACTTTTTACAATGCTATTGCCAATGAAGGTGAAGTTGTTAAACCTCGGTTTTTAGAAAAGATTAGCAATTTCGGAAATGCACCCACTAAGGTGTTTTCCAAACAAGTCATCAACCCCTCTCTCTGTTCAAAAAGCACTTTAGATAAGGTAAAAAGCATGATGTTTAATGTTGTTGATAAGCCTTGGGGAACGGCAAATAACATAAAAGATCCCTTACTTACAATGGCAGGTAAAACAGGAACTTGTCAGGTAGATTATACCACAGATTCTGTACAGTATATTTCCACCTTTGTTGGGTATTTTCCAGTAGAAGAACCTAAATATTCGTGTATAGTGGTTATCCATAGACCCAATAAAGCAAAGGGTTACTATGGTTCAACTGTTGCGGCTCCTGTATTTAAAACTATTGCAAAAAAAATATTTAACAATATTCCTTACACAGTAACACTCAATGCTACTGCGGTAGCATCTGTACTAGAATCGAGTTCCACTATGCCCGATGTTGCTGGGTTATCTGAACAGGAAGCCCTTACAAAATTAAAAACAATGGGGGTTGAGGTTGTATTTGAAGGTAAAGGCACAGTAAAATCCCAATGGCCAAAAGCGGGTTCTACAATCGATAAACAACAAAAAGTAATCCTTGAGCTCTTGTGAAAACACTTCAAGAAATATTGTATAAAGTACCCATAGAGGGCGTTTCCGGAAACACAGGTTTACCGATTTCTGAAGTTGTATTTGACAGCAGAAAGGTTTCCCAAAGGGCATTGTATGTGGCTCAAAAAGGAGTACATGTAGATGGGCATGATTTTATTGATCAAGCTATTGAAAAAGGGGCTCATGCTATTGTGTGTGAAGTATTGCCCAAAGAATGCCGAAACGAATGTACTTATGTGGTGGTTTTAAATGCTTCAAAAGCGTTGGGAATTATAGCGTCAAATTATTACGATAATCCCTCTTCAAAAATAAAATTGGTAGGGATTACGGGTACAAATGGTAAAACCTCAATTAGTACGTTATTGTTTCGTCTTTTTGAAGGTCAGGGATTACCCTGTGGATTAATTTCAACCGTAGGGATTCAATATGGATCCCATGCAATTGAAAATACTCATACTACTCCTGATGCACTTACCCTAAACCAGCATCTTGCTGCAATGGTAATTCATGGGGTTGCCTATTGCTTCATGGAAGTATCTTCCCATGGAATTGCTCAACACCGTATTGAAGGGCTGCATTTTGAGGGAGGTATATTTACTAATCTAACTCATGATCATTTAGATTATCACGGTGATTTTAAAACATATCGTGACATTAAGAAAATCTTTTTTGATCACCTTCCTTCTACAGCTTTTGCACTGACCTATTTAGACGATAAAAATGGAGCCTTTATGCTTCAAAACACAAAAGCCAAAAAATATTCTTATGCCCTTCATCAAAATGCTGATTTTAAAGCGCAAGTACTCGAATGCCAGTTTTCAGGCATGTTATTAAAAATGCAGGATATGGAAGTTTGGACGCACCTTGTAGGTGGATTTAATGTCCAAAATCTTTTAGCTGTTTTTGCAACGGCTCGGTTAATGGACTTACCGGCTCTTGAAGTTTTACAGCAAATAAGCCAATTGCATCCTGTAAAAGGCCGTTTTCAAACGTTTCAAAATCCAGATCAAATCACGGTTGTAGTGGATTACGCACATACCCCTGATGCCCTAGAAAATGTTTTGAAAACAATAAACGAAATACGTACTCGTAACGAAAAACTATACACAGTTATTGGCTGTGGGGGAAATCGAGATAAAGAAAAACGCCCAATTATGGGACAAATTGCCGCTGCCCTAAGCGATAAGGTAATTTTTACTTCGGACAACCCCAGAGATGAAGATCCCGCAGAAATAATTTCACAAATGATTACGGGTGTTGAGCCACAACACTTTAAAAAAGCCCTTAAAATTACCCAGCGGGAAGAGGCTATTGCTATGGCTGGGCAGTTGGCTCAAAAGGGGGACATCGTCTTAATTGCTGGAAAGGGACACGAAGATTATCAAGAAATAGGAGGAAAGAAAATTCCTTTTAGTGATATGGAATACGCACAAAAAATATTTTTAAAATCAGAATAACAGATGCTTTATTACCTTTTTGAATTTCTTGAACAACAATACGATTTGATCGGCGCCAGTGTGTTCCAATACATTTCTTTTAGGGCGGCCTCTGCTGTTTTATTGTCATTAGGATTTTCAATGATTTTTGGGAAACGCATTATTGAGTTCTTAAAAAAACAACAAATTGGAGAATCTGTTCGTGATTTAGGGTTAGCCGGGCAAAAAGAAAAAGAAGGAACACCAACTATGGGAGGGGTGATTATTATTTTTTCCACATTATTTCCCGTCTTACTTCTTGCTCGATTAGATAATATTTATATCGTTCTGTTAGTCATTACACTGCTTTGGATGGGACTAATTGGTGGAGTGGACGATTACATTAAAATTTTCAAAAAAAACAAAAATGGCCTTAAGGGGAAGTTTAAAATAATTGGTCAAATAACCTTGGGAACCCTTGTAGGAGCGGTACTCTTTTTTCATCCCGATGTGACAGTACGGACCGAGGTGAGTCCTTTAGTTACAATAGAACAACAAGTAGACTCGGCTCAGCCTAAAGTAAAAAACAGTAAGGCGACGTTAACAACCATTCCCTTATTAAAAAACAATGAGTTTAATTACCATAGTTTAATTGGTTGGATGGGTTTTGAACCTGGCCAGTACACCTGGTTAATTTTTATTCCAATTGTGATTTTCATTATTACGGCGGTATCAAATGGTGCAAACTTAACCGACGGTATTGACGGTCTGGCCGCCGGTACTTCAGCAATTATTGTTTTTGCATTGGGTATTTTTGCATGGGTTTCTGGAAACGTCAATTTTGCGGCCTATCTCAATATAATGTACATCCCTAATGTAGGGGAAATCACCATTTTTATTGCTGCATTTTTAGGCGCATTGATAGGATTTTTATGGTATAATACTTATCCAGCGGCGGTATTTATGGGAGATACTGGTAGCTTGCCAATTGGTGCCGTAATATCCGTAATCGCGATAATCGTTCGGAAAGAATTGCTCATTCCCATTTTATGTGGTGTCTTTTTTATCGAGACCCTTTCCGTAGTGCTACAGGTAGGATATTTTAAATACACCAAATCAAAAACTGGTGTTGGACAGCGCATTTTTAAAATGGCTCCTCTCCACCATCATTTTCAAAAGCTTGGCTTTCATGAAAGTAAAATTGTAGCTCGTTTTTGGATTGTCGGCATATTATTAGCTGTCATAACAGTAGTAACCCTAAAACTCAGATAATGGCAGAAAAAGTGGTTGTTTTAGGGGCAGGTGAAAGCGGTATCGGAAGTGCTTTGTTGGCAAAAAAACAAGGCTTTGATGTCTTTGTGTCAGAGCTAAAACCTTTAGCGTCCTCTCTTTGTAAACGTTTTGATAAGGAGGGAATCCAATGGGAAACAGGGCAACATAGTGTTGATCAAATGCTTGGTGCAACTTGGATTGTTAAGAGTCCCGGTATTCCTTCAACAACACCCGTCATCCAGAAGTTGCTTGAAAAAGGACATACCCTTGTGTCTGAAATTGAATTTGCTGCACGGTATACCACAGCCAAATTAATTGCTATTACGGGTACAAATGGCAAAACCACTACGACCTTATTGACCTATAAAATTGTTAAAGATGCCGGATTTAATGTAGGCTTAGCTGGAAATATAGGAAAAAGTTTTGCCCTTCAAGTTGCCACTGAACATTACGATTATTACGTTCTCGAAATCAGCAGTTTTCAATTAGATGACATTCGAAAATTTGCACCCCACATCGCTGTAATAACCAATATCACTCCAGATCACTTAGACCGATATCAATACAGTTTCGAAGCTTATATCAAAGCAAAATTAAAAATCCAAGAAAATCAAAAAGCAGAGGATTACTTTTTATACAATTCAGATGATGAAGTATTAGAAAAGGCAGTATCCAACACCCCCATTCAGGCCGCAAAAATTCCCTTTGGTTTTTCTCCCCAATCCGGAGGCACAACCTTTATCAGTCCCCATATTCAAATTCAACATCAACAACAAAACACAATGATCAATTCAGCACAATTTCCTTTGTATGGAAGACACAATTTACTCAACGCAATGGCTGCAGCAACCGTGGGTAGTCTTCTTCAAATAAGTAAAGATTCAATACGAGAGAGTCTAATCCATTTTAAGGGGGCCCCGCATCGTATGGAAAAAGTGCTTACCATTCAAAAAGTAGAATACATCAATGATTCTAAAGCAACTAACGTTAACGCAACCTATTTCGCCTTAGAGAGTATTGATAATCCCCTAGTATGGATTGTGGGAGGTGTGGATAAGGGAAATGATTATAATCCTTTATTGCCCTTAATACGGAAAAAAGCAAAAGCCATTATTTGCCTAGGAGTAGATAACAAAAAGTTAAGAGACATTTTTGAAGGAATGACGGAGGTGTTTATAGAAACACAGTCAATCACAGAAGCTGTAAAAATTGCACATAAGGTAGCAGTACCGAAAGACACAGTCTTATTGTCACCGGCTTGTGCCAGTTTTGATTTGTTTAAAAATTATGAAGATCGAGGAGATCAATTTAAAGCTGCTGTCAGAAACCTATAAGGTATGTTAAAGTCATTAAGAGGAGATCGGGTATTGTGGGGAATTTTAGCTTTATTGGCCATTTTTTCCTTTCTCCCTGTTTTTAGTGCCAGTACAAACTTAGCTTACGTAGTAGGTAAGGGTACTCCATGGGGGTATTTGATGAAACATTTTGTAATTCTCACAATAGGATTTGTACTGATGTATACTGTTCATCGAATTCCCCATCATTATTTTAAAGGGTTATCAATTCTTTTGTTACCGGTTGTCGTTTTATTACTTGTTTATACGGCGAGTCAAGGCACCGTAATAGAAGGGGCAAACGCCAGTCGATGGATTCAAATTCCATTTATTGGGATGAGTTTTCAAACCTCCACATTGGCCTCAGTAGTCTTGATGATTTATGTGGCGCATTACCTGTCAAAACAAAATCAAGCCCAAACAGGCTTTGGCCGTTCTTTACTTCAATTATGGCTGCCTGTATTTATTGTAGTTATGCTAATTTTTCCGTCCAATTTATCTACTGCCGCCTTGTTGTTTTTGACCGTAATGGTGATTGCCTTTTTGGGGAATTATCCCTTTCGTTATCTCATGGTGATCAGCGGTGTGGGGATTGCAGCCGTACTTCTCTTTTTTGTTCTGGTAAAAGCCTTTCCCGAAGCCTTTCCGAATCGTGTGGATACTTGGATGAACCGAATTGAAAATTTTAGAAGTGGCGAAAGTGAGGATGGAAATTATCAGGTAGCACGTGCTAAAACAGCAATCGTTACCGGAGGCATTTTTGGTCTTGGAGCAGGAAAGAGTAGAATGAAGAATTTTTTACCCCAAAGTTCATCTGATTTTATTTACGCCATTATTGTCGAAGAATTTGGTCTCATCGGGGGTATTGGACTAATACTGTTGTATTTATTATTGCTGTTCCGGATGACCGTTATAGCGCATAAAGCCCCCACCCTTTTCGGAAAATTAACAGTTATGGGACTGGGTATTCCTATTGTCCTTCAGGCATTTATTAATATGGGAGTAGCCTTGCAATTGTTGCCTGTAACAGGTCAAAACCTGCCTATGATTAGTAGTGGAGGTACCTCCGCTTGGATGACCTGTATTGCGATGGGAATAGTGTTAAGTGTTAGTGCAAAAAACAATGCAGAAACAAACCTCAATGAGGATGTGTATAATGAAAAAAACCCCTTAAGTGTTTTAAGTGAAACCGTATAAGTTAATCATATCAGGAGGAGGAACAGGAGGACATATTTTTCCTGCTGTAGCTATTGCATTGGAAATCAAAAAGCGGTACGCAGCAGCGGATATATTGTTTGTGGGTGCTATAGGTAAAATGGAAATGGAAAAAGTTCCAAAGGCTGGTTTTCCCATTCAAGGGCTTTGGATCAGTGGTTTCCAACGATCATTAAGCTTACAAAATCTATTGTTTCCTTTTAAAGTTATTTCCAGTTTATTGCGTTCCTATCAAATTGTCAAAACATTTGCTCCAGATGCGGTAATAGGAACGGGAGGTTTTGCAAGTGGTCCTGTTCTACAAGTTGCCCAATGGTTAAAAAAACCTACCCTTATACAAGAGCAAAATTCATACCCTGGTATTACCAATCGAATATTGAGTAAAAAGGTTTCAAAAATTTGTGTGGCCTTTCAAGGTATGGAACGATTTTTCCCTGCCTCAAAAACCATTTTAACAGGCAACCCTATTCGTCCACTAGATGTAGATAAAAATCCTTCAACTACAGCAAAATCGTTTTTTGGACTTGACCCTAATAAAAAAACTGTGGTGGTATTAGGAGGTAGTTTGGGGGCTCAACGCATTAACGATTTAATTGCTCAAGAAAAAGAGTTTATGCTAAGTTTCGGATTGCAGATTTTATGGCAATGCGGTACACGGTATTACGAACAGTACAAAGGACAAGAAAATGAAAATGTATTCATTCGTCCTTTTGTCCAAGAAATGGATCAATTGTACGCAGCTGCAGATTTTATTATTTCAAGAGCAGGGGCGGGGAGTCTATCAGAATTAAGTTGTGTGGGAAAACCCTTGTTGTTAATCCCATCACCTAATGTAACGGCTAACCATCAAGTTCACAATGCGAATGCCTTAGCCCAACAAGGTGCCGCTTTTTTGATTGAAGAATCCAATTTAGATGCATTTCAAAAGACATTCTCTCAGTGGGTTACCGATATGCCCCTGCAAGCGCAAATGAAGAAACAACTCAAAACATTGGCCAAACCGAAGGCGGCTGAAACTATAGTGGATGAAATTTTAAAAATGATTACTCGATGAATACCCCGTTAACATATTATTTTATTGGGATTGGCGGAGTCGGAATGTCTGCATTAGCTCGCTGGTGCCTTCTAAAAGGGAATCATGTGTATGGCTATGATTTAACCCCTTCACAAACGACAGCTCAACTGCAAAAAGAGGGCATTCAGGTTGTATTCGAGGATTCAATAAACGCAATTCCTGAATTGGCTAAAATGAATACAACCCTTGTGGTATTTACCCCAGCCGTTCCCAAAGAGCATCCGCAACTAAATTATTTTATTGAGCAAGGCAATACCGTTAAGAAACGAGCCGTTTTTTTAGCAGAGTGTTGTTACGGGAAAACGACATTAGCTGTAGCAGGAACACATGGAAAAACCACCACCTCGTTATTTTTAACTCATTTATTTGAACAAACCCAACAATCGTTTACCTCTTTTATGGGGGGATTTTTTAATGGGCAACCCTCAAATTTAAAGTATACGGGAGAAGATTTTATGCTTGTAGAAGCCGATGAATACGACCGATCCTTTCTTCATCTCCAACCTACAGTAGCAGGAATTACCTATGTTGAGTCTGATCATTTGGATGTGTATAAAACAGAGCAAGCCTTTGCTGATGCCTTTGTTCAATTCTCTAAACAAGTTTCTCAGGCTTTGGTGGTAGCACACAATGTACCCATAGCGGGCATTACCTATGGAATTGATGTTCAAGCAGATTATAGTGCAACGACCATAAAACCCCATAATGAGGGGTATACCTTTACGCTTCATACACCCTCGCAAACCTATTCTAATGTTCTGATTAATCAATTGGGACATCACAACATTTCGAATGCACTTTGTGCTTTAGCAATGGCTGAACAAGTAGGAATTTCAGCCGCCCATACATTACAAGGATTACGTACTTTCCCTGGGGTTTATCGAAGAATGAACAACTACCGTTGGAACAATCGAATTGTAATAGATGATTATGCTCATCACCCAACCGAAATTAAAAGTGTGCTAGCAACCATTAAAGACAGTTTCCCCAACCATTCCAATTGTGTTGTTTTTCAACCGCATTTATTTTCAAGAACACGTGACTTTTTTGATGAATTTGTTTCTGTACTTGCTCAGTTTGACGAAGTGATTTTAACTCCCATTTACCCAGCAAGAGAACAGCCTATTGAGGGGATCACCTCAGAAGCTCTTTTAGATGCCTTACCGAATAAACACAAAAAGTGTATTCATAAAAAACAATTAAAAGAGGCATTGAAGGAAACTTCAGCTTCATTAATTGCCGTTTTAGGAGCGGGTGATATTGGAGCTGAATTTGAAACCGTTGTCTCATCCCATTCATCTTTTGCGCTATGAAAAAAACCGCAGTATTTTTTGGCCTTATGATCGTTCTTTTTGGAGGGACCGTAGGGTACTTTTCATATCTCGCTACGCTGCGTGAAGTAACCGAAGTAAACGTGAAATTTACTACTCCTCCTCGATTTTTAGAATCCACATTGGTTAATAAATTGTTAACACAAAAAAGTGAGGCAGGTTCTGCCTTGAGGAAAGATAGTTTAGATTTGAATATGCTCGAAAACCAATTGAAAACAGTACCTGAAGTGAGAAATGTTGAAGCCTATTTTCTCCCTGAAGGGTCCCTTTTTGTAGAATTAACGGAGCGAAATCCATTGTTTAAAGCGGGTTACAATTCCCCCTATTATGTGGATCAAGAGGGTGTGCTTTTTGGCACCAAAATGTTAAATGAAGACAACTACCCCGTATTTATTTCTCCAACCCACACCCTTTCTCTAGATGCAACAGCGAATCTTATAGAAACATTGTTAGAGGATGCTTTTTTAGCACGTGAATTGAAAGAAGTTGCCTTTGAAAACAACAGCTACTGGCTAAACCTCAAATCGTACCCCTTTACAATACAAATGGGAAAACCCACTGAAATCAAAGAAAAAATTGAAAAACTAAAAGTGTTTTGTGCTTTTCAAAAACTTCAAGACACCTTAAACGGATATAAAAAAATTAACCTCAGCTACAAAAACCAAGTGGTGGCTTCAACCTTTTAAAACTATGGAACAAACAGAAATATCAGTCGGACTCGATATAGGAACTACCAAAATTGTCGCATTGGTAGGTAAGAAAAATGAATTTAATAAAGTTGAAATTGTTGGTGTTGGAAAATCCAAAAGCTTGGGTGTGCATCGGGGTGTTGTAAATAATATTACGCAAACCATCCAATCCATACAACAAGCTGTAGACGACGCCAAGGCAAATTCAGGTGTTGAGATTGAAGATGTTGTTGTAGGAATTGCTGGCCAACATATACGAAGTATTCAACACAGCGATTACATTACCCGTGAACACCCAGAAGAGGTAATTAATGAAGACGATATCCAGCGCTTGATTCAGCAAGTTTACAAGTTAGTTATGTTACCGGGAGAGGAAATTATTCATGTTTTACCCCAAGAATATAAAGTGGATGGGCAAGCGGAAATTAAAGAACCCATTGGTATGCATGGAGGGCGGTTAGAAGCCAATTTTCACGTCGTAGTTGGTCAGGTTTCGTCAATAAAAAATATTGGACGCTGTATTAAAAGCGCGGGCCTTACCATGGCGAACATTACATTAGAACCCTTAGCATCGGCAGAAGCTGTATTGAGTTTTGAAGAGAAAGAAGCGGGTGTCGCTTTAATTGATATTGGTGGGGGAACAACTGATTTAGCGATTTTTAAAGACGGTATAATTCGACATACTGCCGTTATTCCCTTTGGTGGAAATGTTATTACAGAAGACATTAAAGAAGGGTGTTCCATAATTGAAAAACAAGCAGAACTGCTAAAAATTAAATTTGGATCGGCTTGGCCTGGCGAAAATAAGGATACTGAAATAGTATCCATTCCGGGGCTTCACGGAAGAGATCCCAAAGAGATTTCCCTTAAAACCTTATCAAAAATTATTAATGCCCGCGTGGTTGAAATAATTGAACAGGTGTTTTTAGAAATAAAAAATTACGGTCACAACGATCAAAAAAAGAAGCTAATAGCGGGCATCGTATTAACGGGCGGTGGAAGTCAACTCAAGCATTTAAAACAACTGGTAGAATACATTACAGGAATGGACACACGGGTAGGGTATCCTAGTGAGCATATGGCTGGAGACACACAAGAGATTGTTTCAAGCCCCTTATTTGCCACCTCTGTAGGGTTATTGATGAATGCCTTAGAGCATCGAGAATACGCTCCAGTTGATACACAGGATACTACTCCTGAGGGTCAGGATGATACTAATACCACAGAAATACCTATATCAGAAAAACGAAAGAAAACGATTTTAGATCGTTTCAATGAGAAGTTAAAAATATTTCTAGATAACGCCTAAGTAGACGCACTATGGATCAGAACATGAACAATGCAATAAATTTTGATTTGCCTAAAAATAGGAGTAACGTAATAAAAGTTATCGGTGTTGGTGGTGGCGGAAGCAATGCGATCAACTACATGTTTCAGCAAGGAATTAATGGCGTCGATTTTATTATTTGTAATACAGATGCCCAAGCCTTAGCAGGAAGTGGTGTGCCTACAAAAATTCAGTTAGGGGCAAGCCTAACGGAAGGACTAGGGGCTGGGGCCAATCCCGATGTAGGAGAACAGGCTGCTGTAGAAAGTAAAGAAGAAATACAAGGAATTCTGTCTACCCAGACAAAAATGATTTTCATCACTGCCGGAATGGGCGGAGGAACGGGTACTGGAGCAGCTCCTATTATTGCCGAGATGGCTAAATCTATGGATATTCTTACGGTAGGGATAGTTACAATGCCCTTTCAATTTGAGGGTAAAATTAGATTGGACCAAGCCCAAAAGGGATTAGAAAAAATGCGTGATGCCGTTGATGCCCTGATCGTAATTAACAACAATAAACTGCGTGAAGTTTATGGAAATTTAGGGTTTAAAGCGGGTTTTGCCAAAGCAGATGAAGTATTGGCAACCGCTGCACGGGGAATTGCGGAAGTTATTACCCATCACTACACACAAAACATTGATCTAAAAGACGCAAAAACGGTATTGACCAGTTCAGGAACGGCCATTATGGGATCAGCCTCTGCTTCGGGTTCAAATCGAGCGCAAGAAGCCATTGTAAAGGCCCTAGACTCTCCGTTACTTAACGACAATAAAATTACAGGCTGTAAAAATGTATTGTTACTTATTGTGTCTGGCGCTGAAGAAATTACCATAGACGAAATTGGTGAAATCAATGATTATATTCAAGCCGAAGCCGGAAACCACACCAACATTATTATGGGGGTTGGTGAAGATGCTGCCCTAGGAAATGCTATAGCTGTAACCGTAATTGCTACTGGATTTGGTAAAGAGCAACAACACGAAATCTCAAACACCGAGGCCAAAAAAATCATTCATTCGTTGGAAGATGAACAAAAGATTGTTCATGATCTTAGTGAAAAATCAGAACTGTCTTCAACTCCTGTAGGCCTGTTTTTTGAAGAAGAGGAAACCTTATTTACTCAACACCCTGTAAAGCCAAACCCAGAGTATGAAAATCCATTAATTCACATGAATTCGATTCTCTATGATATTGAAGTAGAGTGTGAACTTGTTTCAAATGGGATAGTCGAGTTGCCCACTGAAACTGTTGAAGCGGAGGGCGAAGTACTAGATCCTTTTTCTCTTGAAGTAATTGAACCATTAACTTATGAGCCTGAATTTAATCAGGAAGAAGAACACGATCCGGTTGAAGAAGAAGCCACTATTTCATTTGAAATGGAGCAAGAACATACAACTGCAGCGATTGATGTTGAGGCCGCGACTCTTGAGTTCGAGTCTGTAGAAGAAAGTGCACTAAGCCCTAGAGAAGAAACGCAAGTTGAAGAGGAATTTATTCCCTTAATGGAAACCCCATTATTTAGCCCTGAATTTGAAAATGTTACAGACGCAGATGATGAAGAACTTAGTGAACCAACGGAAACTTTTAATCAAACAATTCAACCCCCTGTTGAAGACCAGGAAGACGAATTTGTTTTTAATGAGGTAAGTACTTCACTTTTTGAAATGAACGTGGTTGATCCTGAATTTGTGGAAGTGGAAAATCAATTTGAAATGGATTTTGAACAACCTTTGGCTTCTACATCCAATTCGGTTTCTGAAGAAATAAACCAAGAGGAACTCACCGAACCGTCATTTTTTGAAAATGAATTTCAAGGGTCAACGAATGAAATTCATTTTGAAATTAAAGAAGAGAAAGTTGCTTCAGCTGATGAAACCAAACAAACAAATAAAGAAACTATAAAAGCTGAATCAGAAGATCCTTTTGATCAATCCATAGCCATGAGTATGGCGGCTCAAAATGAAAAGCGAAAAGCCCACCTGAAAGCCTTTAATTACCAATTCAAACACCAAATGCAAAAGGTGGATGATATGGAACGCGAACCCGCCTACAAAAGGCAAGGAGTGGCTCTAGAGTCAGAAGCGCCCGAAACTTCCTCTCGATTGACTTTAAACGTAGATCAAAATGAGGAAATTCAGTTGCGATCAAACAATTCTTTTTTACACGATAACGTAGATTAAACAAACAACAATGGGAATACTAAGTACCCTTAATGAGGAATTAAAAAAGGCAATGTTAGCCAAAGATGCTGTAAAACTAGACTCATTGCGTGCCATAAAGTCAGCGGTTTTAATTGCACAAACTTCAGGTCAAAATTCAGGAGAATTATCTGATGAAGACTCCATTCAACTTCTTCAGCGATTGGTTAAACAAAGACGTGATAGTGCTCTTTTATATAGAGATCAAAACCGATCTGATTTAGCAGAACCTGAAGAAGCACAGGCAGAAATTATAGCCTCTTTTTTACCTGCCCAACTAAGTGACGATGAGCTAAAGAATCAAATTCAAGCCATTATCAACACCACGGGCGCAACAGGCATGAAAGAAATGGGAAAAGTAATGGGAATGGCTTCTAAACAACTGGCAGGAAAAGCGGAAGGAAAACGGATTGCCGATATGGTGAAGCAACTTTTAAATTAAAGCCAAAGGGTATTGTCCCGACCCATTTCACATTTTCTACAAATCAAATTTCGTTTTTTTGATTGCAAAGGAACGGGTCGAAAGGCTTTTTTCGTTTTTTCTTTTTTACAAATAACACATATGTGTTTTTCCATATCAGCAAGATAGTATATAAAATTAAAATTCTTTTTTAACTCAAATTTCATTAGTTTAGGTTCAAATATTTAAACAACCAAAATGAAAAGTAAAACGATTTTAATAGCCCTATTTCTATCTTTTTTTGTTACAGCTCAAACGGAAATAAAAGTCCAGTCTGAGCCTTCTGATATTCAAATTAGTAAACATATCTACGGTCATTTTGCTGAGCATTTAGGCCGCTGTATTTACGGTGGTTTTTATGTAGGAGAAGACAGTGAAATACCGAATTTAGACGGTGTACGGACTGATATCATTGCTGCCTTGAAAGAAATGAAAATTCCAAACTTGCGTTGGCCAGGAGGGTGTTTTGCAGACACGTATCATTGGAAAGACGGTGTTGGTCCCAAAAGTGATCGCCCAACAATGGTGAACCAGTGGTGGGGTGGTATTACTGAAGACAACAGTTTTGGTACACATGATTTTTTAAACTTGTGTGAGGCGTTAGAAACCGAACCCTATATTTCTGGAAATGTAGGAAGCGGTACAGTTCGTGAATTTGCAGACTGGTTACAATACGTTAACCATGACGGGGTGAGTCCTATGGCTGATTTACGTCGCGAAAACGGACGTGATAAACCCTGGAATGTCCGTTATTGGGGATTGGGAAATGAAGCATGGGGATGTGGAGGCAACATGACAGCTGAATATTACGCTGACCTGTACCGTCAATACGCAACCTATATGACTGATTGGACCAATTCACAACAAATGTATCGGATTGCTTCAGGAGCAAGTGATGGAAATTACCGATGGACAGAGGTTCTCATGAAAAATATTCCCCAAAAATTAATTGAAGCCGTTGCCCTGCACTCGTATTCTGTTATTGATTGGGAAAATAAAAGTTCAGCTACCGCATTTAGTGAAAAGCAATATTTTCAAACCATGCAAAGGGCTTATAAAATGGATGAATACATCACCAATCATGTGGCCATCATGGATCAATACGATCCGGATCGGAAAATTGATCTCATTGTTGATGAATGGGGAGGTTGGTATGATGTTGAACCGGGAACGAACCCTGGGTTTTTGTATCAGCAAAATACCATTCGCGATGCTATGATTGCGGGTATGACGCTCAATATTTTTAACAACCATGCCCAGCGGGTTACCATGGCCAATTTAGCTCAAACCGTAAACGTATTACAAGCCGTAATTTTAACCGAGGGTGAAAAATTGATTTTAACCCCTACTTATCATGTAATGAAAATGTATGCGGTACATCAGGATGCAAAGTTAATTCCGTTGACTTTTGATACACCACAATTTAATGTTGATGGAGAATCGTTACCTGCCTTGAGTGCTTCTGCTTCAAAAAATGAAGCAGGAGAGATTCATATCTCATTGGTTAATATTGACAGTCAAAAGGCACATGCGGTTTCTATCCCTATGGAAAATTTAAACGCCAAAAAAGTTTCTATTGAGGCGATTCAATCACCCAATATTCAGGATCACAATACTTTTGAACAACCCAATAAAATTGAAATCAAAACGTTTACAGATTTTAGTGTTAAAAAGGGTCAACTTCAAATGGAAATTCCTGCACACAGTGTACTACTCGTAAAAGTAGCAGCAAATTAATGCCTCCTTTTTTTCAGCAAGAGCGTTAGTTCACTGTAAATTATATTATTTTTGTGCTCCTAGTTATCGGGTATAGTTAGGAGCCATTGAAAAGGCCCAGTAGTTCAACTGGATAGAATATCAGATTTCGGCTCTGAGGGTTGGGGGTTCGAATCCTCCCTGGGTCACTTTTCAAAATTACCATGAAGGGTAAATTTTCATACACCATGACTATGCACCTCACCCTTGTAGGAAAAAGTTATGTGAACAACAATTCCCATTTAAAAAGAAAGTGTGAAATTGATTGAAATCTTAACACCTTAAAATGATTTAATCATGGCTGACTTTGGCAATCATTTAGATTATGAATGGGTTTCAAAAGGATTGTACGACCATTATGGAATTAAAGGGCAAATAGTATTTCTTTACGGTGAAGTGGATCTCAATTTTAAAATCACAGCTTCAGACCACAGTATTTATATCGCCAAAATATCTCCTCCTGGTTATAAAGAAACTTATTTGGATTTTCAAGACAAAGTACTCTTGCATCTGGGCCAAAATAAAGCCATTGCAACAACGCCACAACCCATTCAAAATAACAACAAAGCCTACACCACTTTTATACAAGACCCAAAAGGAACTTCCCACGCCCTCCGCCTTTTAACCTGGATTGAGGGAAGACTTTGGAGTGCTGTTAATCCCATTACAGACCCTTTGCGCTTTCAACTTGGTGTACGGTGTGGAGAAATAACAAAAGTACTTGAATCCTTTACACATAAAGAGGCACATCGTTTTTTCAAATGGGATACGGCTCAAATTTTATGGGTAGAAGAGTATCTGCATTGCTTTTCTTCAAAGGAAAGAGAACTGGTCGAACCTTTTCTTTTGCGGTATAAAAACTGTGCAGCGGCTTATGGTTCTTTAAGAAAGCAAGTGGTTCATAACGATGCTAATGATAACAATATTATTGTATCAACAGAACAATATCCCTACAGCGTTTCTGGAATTATTGATTTTGGAGATGCTATTTATACGCAACTTATCCATGATGTAGCGCATTGTTGTGCTTATGCCATCATGAACGTTAACCAACCCCTATCTGCAGCCATTCAAATTGTAAAGGGATATCACAGTCAGTTTCCCCTTCAAGAAAAAGAATTGGAGCATTTGTATTTGGCTATCGCTCTTCGGTTAGTCAATTCCGTAACCCATGCCACAATAAACAAAAAAGAGCATCCCGAAAACGAATACCTTTTAATCAGTGAATCCGCTGCATGGAATCTATTACGCAAATGGCAATCCCTTTCGGAGGAAGAAGTTCATTATCAATTTCGAAATGCTTGTGGATTTACACCTCATCCAAACCATAGAAACTTTGTAAGGTGGGCTAAAAGGCAAAAGCGTTCACTTGCAGAGCTATTTCCCAAAATAGAAAAAAATGACGCTTACACTCTAGACCTCAGTGTTTCAAGTAAAGAATTAGGGATGCTTCTCGATTTTGATGATTTAGATGCTTTTCAATTCAAATTAAAAGAAATACAAAAAAACAATCCTAAGGCAGTATTGTTGGGCGGCTATTTGGAGCCTAGACCCTTTTATACCTCATCTGCCTATGAGCGCAAGGGGAATTCAGGAAAAGAGTGGAGAACAATTCATTTGGGTGTAGATTATTGGCTTCCTGAAGAAACGCCAATACAGGCGCTTTATGAAGGTAAAGTAGTTGTGGCTGTAAACGAAAGGGGCCATAAAACCTATGGGGGACTTATAATTCTTCAACACAATGAAGAAGGCATTGAATTTTTTACGTTGTACGGTCATTTGTCAAAAGCAAGTATTGAATCTATTACTGTAGGTGAGAAAATTGAAAAAGGGGCTCGTTTTGCCTCTTTAGGCACTCCAGAAGAAAATGGAAATTGGGTTCCGCATTTGCATTTTCAAGTCCTCCTTTCTTTACTCGACTTTAAAGATGATTTTATAGGTGTAGCTTATCCAAGTGAAATGGACACTTGGAAAAGTATTTGTCCTGATCCAAACCTTTTATTTCAGCGCAAGGGTAGTGATGCTCAAACTGAAAAGGGTGAAGGACAGAATCTACTTAAAGAGCGTAAACAAATATTAGGTAAAGGGATGAGTTTGCAATACGACACACCCATTCATATGGTTAGGGGAAATGGTGTGTATTTAATGGATTCCAAAGGCCAAAATTATCTAGATACAGTAAATAATGTAGCTCACGTGGGGCATGAACACCCTAAAGTAGTTCGCGCGGGGCAAACCCAAATGGGGATTCTAAATACCAATACAAGGTATTTACATGAAACGATAACGGCATTAGCAAAGGCATTAGTAGCTACTTTACCTCAAGAATTGAATGTAGTTCATTTTGTAAACTCTGGAAGTGAAGCCAATGAATTGGCAATACGAATGGTTAAAACGGTTACGGGTTCACCTCATATGATTGTTTCGGAAGTAGGATACCATGGCAATACGAATGCTTGCGTAGATGTTAGTTCATATAAGTTTGATGGCAAAGGGGGGAGTGGAGCACCAAAAACCACTCATGTTTTTCCCTTACCAGACTCTTTTCGAGGAAAATATAGGGGAGAGAATAGTGCCACATTGTATCTGGAAGAGGTCAAAAAATGCATACAAAAAAGCAAAGCTCAGGGAGATCAATTAGGAGGATGTATATTGGAATCGATTATCAGTTGCGGTGGGCAAATTGAATTGCCTGATGGGTTTTTAAAAGGAGTGTATAAAGCGGTTCGCGCTGCAGGAGGGCTTTGTATAGCAGATGAAGTACAAACCGGTTTGGGACGAGTGGGTTCCGCCTTTTGGGGGTTTGAACTGCATGGCGTAGTTCCTGATATTGTAACGATTGGAAAACCTTTTGGGAATGGACATCCTGTAGCGGCAGTGGTATGTACAGAAGAGGTAGCAGAAAAGTTTGCTAATGGAATGGAATATTTCAACACTTTTGGCGGTAATCCTGTTTCCTGTGCTATTGCCAAAAGCGTATTAGAAGTAATAGAAGAAGAAGAATTACAAAAAAATGCCCTAATCGTGGGAACCGCCTTCAAAAATGAATTGCAAGAACTTTCACAACACCATCCTATAGTGGGTTCTATTCGAGGACAAGGCTTGTTTTTAGGCATTGAGCTTGTTGACCAAGAATTAAATCCGTTAGCCTCTCAAGCCTCTTATTTGGTTAATCGAATGAAACAAAATGGGGTATTGATGAGTACTGATGGACCTGATCACAATGTGATTAAAATTAAACCTCCCCTAACTTTTTTATTAGCCAATGTTGAGGAAGTACTTTATCACCTCAATTCAATTCTCAATGAAGATTATATGAAAATCAGCTAAAGGCTTTGATTTACTAATAATTTTATACCTTTCAGCTTACTATTTATTTTAAATGAATGACATTGTTATAGTAAGTATTGGCGCAATCGTTTTAGTTGGAGGAGTAATTTTATATGCGGTTATTTCTACAGCAACAGGATACGAAAAAGATGAAAATAAAAATTACATACCCGATTGGATGGAACGCAAATTTTCTTCTGACGATAATAAAGACAAGGAATCAGAATAAAAGATTTTATTGTCCTCTTTTCTATTAAAACCAATCCAAATCCCCATTTCAAAACCTAACTTTATTCTTTATGAAAAAACAAAGACTTCTTTTCTTCTCCTTTGTACTTCTCTTCTCTTTTACAATATGCTGGTCTCAATCCGCATCCCACCCCTGGGAGTTTTCCCTTGGTTTGACCTTAGTAGATCTGTATCCCACAGGAGATAAAGAAAATGCTATTGGTGAAGTAGGCCCTTTATTTGAATCATTTTTTAATGCAAATGACCATTGGAATTTAGGAGTTCCTTCGGTTCAATTGTCTCGATATATAGGCTCAAGTTTTTCTTTAGGATTACAAGGTTCATTAGCCACAATCCGAAACATTGAAGGATTGTCTGATACAGCGTATTCCTTTTTTTCATCAGACGTATTTCTTGATTTTAGTCCATTACAACAACACAGTATTCGGCCTGTGCTTAAGCTAGGTTATGGATTGTCACAAATCAAACAAAACAGCAATATACCCGATCCCTTGTTGTCAAAAAATACTTCTAAAACAGTTTTTGGCGGGATTGGTTTTGATGTCATGCTATCAGAAGAAGTATCCTTAGGTGTTGAAACAAGCTATCGAAATGCTTTCGAAAAATACATTCCCCGTCATTTTCAGCATAATGTTGTGTTGCATTATGCATTCGGAAAAAAAGACTCGGACGGTGATGGTATTCCAGATAGTAAAGACGAATGCCCCGATGTACCGGGTCTTAAGGAATTTAATGGATGTCCGGATACTGATGGAGATAAAGTGCCCGATAAAGAGGACAAATGTCCTGATATTCCGGGTAGTCCAGAATTAGGAGGTTGTGTAGATTCTGAGGGTGATGGTGTTGTAGATCCTGAAGACGGTTGTCCACAACGACCCGGAAGTAAAGAGATGAAAGGGTGTCCTGATACCGATGGCGATGGAATTTCAGACGCTGATGATGTGTGTATGGATCAGAGTGGCCCCCTTGAAAATAGCGGGTGTCCCTGGCCTGATAGTGACCAAGACGGAATTCCCGATAAAGACGATTTATGCGTGGATGAGCCTGGAGTCATTGAAAATAATGGATGTCCCGAATTGGATTCAGAAATTATGGAAGCCTTAAATCGTTTTGGAGCAAGAATTAATTTTGCAGCGGATAGCGATCGGATATTAGGTCAAAAAACGAGAGCTGTTTTAAACGAAATCATCAAATTATTGCGTGAGAATCCTAAAGGCAAAATTAGTATAGAAGGCTATGCTTCCTCTGATGGGGATTCAAATTATAATATTGAACTTTCTGTAAAAAGGGCAGAAGCCGTACTCGAATACATGGTTGCAGGGGGGATTGACCTTAATCGTTTACAATTACGCGGATATGGTGAAGAAGATCCTATTTCAACAAATCAAACCCCTCAAGGCCGAGCAATTAACCGTAGAGTTCAATTTAGGACGATAAAAGAAAGGTAGTTTTTTTAATTAAAAGTGCGTTCTAGCCTCTTAATTTTCGAATACTTTCATGAGGGTCAGGGGCACTAAAAACATAGCTGCCCGCAACAAGAACATCTGCCCCACAGGCAACTAACTCTGCGGCATTTGCATCGGTTACTCCTCCATCAATTTCGATATGGCAAGTTGTGTTTTTGGCTGTGATGAGTGCTTTTAAAGCCTTAATTTTTTCGTACGTATTTTCAATAAATTTTTGACCTCCAAACCCGGGATTAACGCTCATCAGACAAACCAAATCAAGGTCTTCTATACAGTCTTCTAAAAGGTGAACTGGTGTGTGCGGATTTAAAGCTACACCCGCTTTCATACCCTTTGATTTAATATTATCAATACTTCTATTTAAATGAGTACAGGCCTCATAATGAACCGTTAGAATTGTTGCCCCTAAAGAAGCAAAAGTAGAAACATAGCGGTCAGGATCTACAATCATTAGATGAACATCTAATGGTTTTGTAGCGTGCTTTTGAATGGCTTTAATTACCGGCATACCAAATGAAATATTGGGAACAAAAACCCCGTCCATCACGTCAATATGAAACCAATCCGCATCACTCTTATTTATTAAGGTAATGTCTCGTTCTAAGTTGGCAAAATCTGCAGCAAGGAGTGAGGGTGCGATGAGTAAAGACATAATTTTAAATTTTGAGAAATAAAAAAGGCAACCCATGGGTTGCCCTTATTAATTATCCTAAGTATGTTTTTAAAATTTTACTTCGTGACGTGTGCTTTAGTCTTCGGATAGCTTTTTCTTTTATTTGTCGAACCCGCTCGCGAGTCAAATCAAAAGTTTCCCCAATTTCTTCAAGCGTCATGGCATGTTGATTGGCTAGCCCAAAGTACAACCTTACAACATCTGCCTCACGAGGCGTAAGGGTTTCTAAAGCGCGTTCAATTTCAGTACGCAACGATTCATGTAAAAGTGATTTATCTGGATTAGGAGATTCCCCACTGTTTAAAACATCGTAAAGGTTTGAATCTTCGCCTTCAACTAAAGGTGCATCCATAGAGACGTGTCGCCCTGAATTTTTCAACGATTCTTTTACGTCATTCACCGTCATGTCAAGCTCTTTTGCAATTTCTTCAGCAGAAGGAGCCCGTTCATGCGCTTGCTCTAAAAAGGCATAGGTTTTGTTGATTTTATTAATCGAACCAATTTTATTTAAAGGCAAGCGTACAATACGTGACTGTTCAGCCAAGGCTTGTAAAATTGACTGACGAATCCACCACACTGCATAAGAAATGAATTTAAAACCTCGGGTTTCATCAAATCGCTGTGCGGCTTTTATGAGTCCTAAGTTTCCTTCATTAATTAAATCAGGTAATGTTAACCCTTGGTTTTGGTATTGTTTCGCCACTGAGACCACAAAACGCAGGTTGGCCTTGGTTAATTTTTCAAGGGCAATCTGATCTCCCGCTTTGATTCGTTGAGCCAACTCAACTTCTTCTTCTGCGGTAATTAAATCTACTTTACCAATTTCTTGTAAGTATTTATCTAACGAAGCAGTTTCCCTATTGGTAACCTGTTTTGTAATCTTTAATTGTCTCATGTAAATGTGCTGTTATACCTTGTATACGTTAAAAAGAGGATAGTGTTACAAAAAATCTAGATTAATTTTCATTTTTTGGTGGGCGAGGCAATAAAGCCTTACGCGACACTTTTTCTTTTCGGGTTTTCGGGTCGATGCCAAAATATTTCACTTGAAGTTCATCATTTAGATTTACTACATCAGAAACATTTTCAACGCGACTCCATTCCAACTCACTCACGTGAAGTAGCACTTCGTAACCTTTTGCTTTTTTAAATTCAACAACGGCTCCAAAATCCAACATTTTAATGACTTTAACATCATAAACTTCTCCCACAGTGGGCTTAAAAGTAATGGCATCAATTTTTTCTTCAACCATCGCAATACCTTCTGGTGAAGTACCTAAAATTTCTACAATACCTTCTTCAGTTACGGGGTCTTCATTAATTACTATTGTACAGCCTGAAGTTTTTTGTAATTCTTGAATGACCTTTCCACCTGGACCAATTAACGCCCCAATAAATTCATTAGGAATACGTCGGTTGATCATTTTAGGCGCATGTACTTTCACATCAGCATTCGGTGCTGAAATGGTATCGGTAAGGTGTTTTAGAATATGCAATCGGCCTTCTCTAGCTTGATTCAGTGCTTGAACCATGATATCGTGGCGCAATCCTTTAATTTTAATGTCCATTTGACATGCCGTAATACCGTCAGCCGTTCCTGTAACTTTAAAATCCATATCTCCTAAATGGTCTTCATCTCCTAATATATCCGACAAAACGGCAAAGCGATCGCCTTCAGTGATAAGTCCCATTGCAATTCCAGATACTGGCTTTTTGATTTGAACACCGGCATCCATTAAGGCCATTGTACCCGCACAAACGGTAGCCATTGATGAGGATCCGTTAGATTCTAATACTTCAGAAACCACACGAACGGTGTACGGACAATCCGCAGGGATAACCTTTTTTAAAGCACGTTGTGCTAAATTTCCATGCCCAACTTCACGTCGAGACGTACCTCGTAACGGACGGGCTTCTCCTGTTGAAAAAGGAGGAAAATTATAATGTAAATAAAAATTTTCTTCTCCTTGCTCGGTAGGTAAATCGATGACATTTGATTCTCTAGAAGTTCCCAACGTGGCCGTGGCCAACGCTTGAGTTTCACCTCTTGTAAATAAAGCAGAACCGTGTGTGGAAGGCAGGTAATCTACTTCACACCATATTGGCCGAATGTCTGTTGTTTTTCTTCCATCAAGTCGAAGGCCTTCATTTAAAACCAAATCACGTACGGCTTTCTTTTGTGAAGAGCTGATGTATTTGCTTATCAATTCACTCTTTTCTTCAAGTTCTTCTTCTGAAAATTTAGCAGTGTATTTTTCTTTGATTTCGCCAAACTTTTCAGACCGATCCGCTTTTGATAAGGCTAGTTTAGCCACGTCATAAAACGAAGAATAGGTAGCCTCGTGAACTTCTTTTTCTAGGGCTTCGTCATGTGCCTCTTCTTCATAGGTGCGTGTTTCTTTTTTCCCAAACGCTTCTGCTAAGGCAATTTGAGCTTTGATCTGATCTTTTATTGCCTCGTGACCAAAGGAAATGGCATCAACCATTTCTTGTTCGGAAACCTCATTAAATTCACCTTCAACCATAGCGACTGAATCTTCACTTGCACCAATCATAATATCAATATCAGATTGGGCTAGTTGTTCTTTACTAGGGTTAATAATAAATTCACCTTCAATACGCGCTACGCGCACTTCTGAAATAGGATATTCAAAAGGAATGTCTGAAAGTTGTATGGCAGTAGATGCAGCAAGTCCGGCTAATGCGTCGGGCATAACCTGATCGTCATGCGACATTAACTGGATCATAATTTGTGTTTCTGCGTGATAATCTTTTGGAAACAAAGGACGTAATACACGATCAACCAAACGCATGGTTAACACTTCTTGATCACTAGGGCGCGCTTCTCGTTTAAAGAACCCGCCTGGGAAACGCCCAGCGGCTGCAAATTTCTCACGGTAATCTACAGTGAGGGGTAAAAAATCTACGGGGCTTGCTGTACGTGCTGAAACTGCAGTTGCAAGAAGCATACAGTTGCCCATGCGAACTACGACAGAACCGTCAGCTTGTTTTGCTAGTTTGCCGGTTTCAATAGTAATGGTACGTCCGTCAGCAAGACGAATTTCTTGACTAAATGTTTTTGGAATCATTTTTTCATTTTTAGGTTAAAACAGTTGTTGTGTGTTGTTACAACCAATGAAAAACTGAAAACAGTAAAATGTACGGGTGCTTATTTTCGGAGACCTAATTCCTTAACAATTTCGCGATAGCGCGTAATGTCTTTAGCTTTTAAATAATCGAGAAGGCTTCTTCGTTTTCCTACCAAACGTACTAATGAACGTTCCGTATTAAAGTCTTTACGATTATTTTTTAGGTGGCTTGAAAGGTGTTCGATGCGGTGCGTAAACAACGCAATTTGCCCTTCTACGGAACCCGTGTCCGTTTTTGATTTTCCGTGTTTAGCGAAAAGGGTTTCTTTTACTTCTTTTGAATTGTACATGCCAATATTAATTTTAATGATTTTTATGTAACTTTTTAATCGAGGGGCAAATATACAGTTATTTTATCAGTTTTCTCCAAAAAAATAAACGACAAAAGAGAGGGATTGTAGGGCTTATTTCCGCAGGGGTTGATTCATGATCAAGTCGATATATAAGTTGATCTTGTCTTTTAGTTCGTTTCGATGGGAAATAAAATCTAAAAATCCTTTTTCTAGGAGAAACTCACTGGTCTGAAATCCTTCGGGTAATTCTTTTCCTGTGGTATCTTTTACAACACGAGGACCGGCAAACGCTATAAGTGCCTTTGGTTCTGCTATATTGATATCGCCCAACATGGCATAAGAAGCCGTTGTACCCCCTGTTGTAGGGTCAGTACACAAAGAGATGTAAGGAAGCTTCGCCTCGGCTAATTGTGCTAATTTGGCTGATGTTTTGGCCATTTGCATTAGCGAGGTGGCAGATTCCATCATGCGGGCTCCCCCCGATTTGGAAATGATGATTAAGGGTAATTTTTTCTTCATGGCGTAATCTGCAGCTCTGGCAATTTTTTCGCCGACTACTGATCCCATGGAACCTCCAATAAATTTAAAATCCATACAGGCAATTACAACGTCTTTTCCATTTGATGGTCCTACAGCTGTTCTGATGGCATCATATAAACCTGTTTTTTTATGCGCATCTTTTAAGCGATCGATATATTTTTTAGAATCTTCAAATTTTAAAAAATCTTTCGATTTTAATTTGATGTCAAGCTCTTTAAATTGGTTGTTATCAAACAGGATTTCAAAATATTCTTTGCTACCGATATGAACGTGGTAATCGTCTTCAGGACTAACGTAATTGTTTTCAGCAAGTTCTTGAGCTTCAATTACTTTTCCTGTTGGAGTTCTGTACCAAAGTCCTTTAGGGATGTCTTTTTTTTCTTCCGTTTTGGTCTGAATCCCCTTCTCACTTCGTTTAAACCAACTCATGATAATGCCTTTTAGTCAAAGATAAAAATTATAGGGACTTTATAATGTATTGACATTATTTAAGTCGGCAAACGCTTGTTTAAGCCTTGTTTTAAAGGTTTCTTCACCCAAACGGAGCCATTTTCTCGGATCGTAGTGTTTTTTATTGGGCTGGTCTGCTCCATCAGGGTTTCCAATTTGATTTCTTAAGTAATCAATATTTTGCACCATGTAGTCACGAATTCCTTCCGTAAATGCAAATTGTAAGTCGGTATCGATATTCATTTTAATAACACCGTATCCAATCGATTCTGTTATTTCTTCTTGTGATGAACCTGAACCTCCATGAAATACAAAGTCTACAGTATTTTTGGGTAGGTTAAATTGTTCACTGATGTGTTCCTGTGAATTTTTTAAAATTTTAGGAGTTAATTTCACGTTACCGGGTTTGTAAACACCGTGCACATTTCCAAATGCCGCGGCCACCGTAAATTGAGAACTAATTTTAGTTAACTCCTCAAAGGCATAAGCGACTTCTTCGGGTTGGGTATATAATTTTGAGGCGTCCACATCGCTGTTGTCAACTCCGTCTTCTTCACCTCCAGTAATGCCTAATTCTATTTCTAACGTCATGTCCATTTTTGACATGCGTGAGAGGTAGGTTTTACACAATTCAATATTTTCAATTAAGGGTTCTTCAGAAAGATCGATCATATGTGAGCTGAACAACGAGGTGCCGTGTTGAGCAAAATGAGCCTCACTAGCGTCTAATAAACCGTCAATCCAGGGGAGTAAATTTTTGGCGCAATGGTCGGTATGTAAAATTACAGTGGCTCCATAGGCTTTAGCTAATTCATGAACGTGTTTAGCTCCTGCAATGGCTCCAGCTATTGCCGCTTGTTGATGGGTATTTGACAACCCTTTACCGGCATTAAATTGTGCACCTCCATTTGAAAACTGAAGAATAACAGGGCTATTGAGCTCTGCTGCAGTTTCTAAAACGGTGTTAATGGTGTTGCTTCCGATCACATTTACTGCAGGAAGCGCGAAAGCTTTGGCTTTGGCAAGTTTAAATACTTCTTGGACGTGTTTTCCGGTGACCACTCCAGTGGGGATAGTATGATTCATTCCTTATAATTTGGCGCAAAAGTATTAAACTTTTACGACACTAGAAGGGATAATTGATACCGATATTTAACACAGCATTTTTAAGATTGAAATCCTGCCACCACCGATTGCCTATTGTTAATGAAGGATTATAGGTTTTAAATCCGGTGTCTAATCGGAAAACGAAAAAATCAAAGTCATAACGTAATCCCACACCCGTTCCTACTGCAATTTCTTCTAAATCTTTCCAACTGTCAAATTTCATTGCCGGGTCTTCAACATCATCCCATAAATTCCAAATATTGCCTGCATCAATAAAAACCCCTCCCTTTAGTGGTCCTGCTAAAGGAAAACGATATTCTAAATTCAATGCAATTTTAAAATTGGCTTCATTAAATTCATTGATATTATTACTGCTTCCAGGTCCCAATTTATAGGCTTTCCACGCTCGGTTATCATTTGCTCCCCCTGAAAAATAAGAACGAGAAAAAGGCATATTAGAGGAATTTCCATAAGGAAGGGCTACCCCTGTAAAAGTATGAAAGGCGATGACGCGTTCTTTTCCTAAAGGCCAGTGTTTTATGTAATCCATCTCAGCCTTAACATATTGTGAGGGAGCCACACCACCGATAAGGTTTTGATTTGTATTCAATTGATCGAGTATTTTGTTGATCAGATTTCCAGCCCATACCACTTTTCCTCGAAGTTGATAAAAATTCTCATCGAATATGCTTTCCTGATTGTTCCAATTAACACTTAATGAAGAACCTAATATCAAATTGTTCGCAGTTAAACGGTCTTGTCTTTCTTTTACTGTGTTTACCGTTTTGAAATCATCGTCGGTAGATTGAAGTTGTGTATTCTCATTTAGAACAGCATTGATAAATTGAAAGGCTCCTTCGGGTACGGTTAGGTTATTTTGGTTATCTACCCATTCACTATTGTTATTGTAGCTTTGCGCAATTCGGTTAAGGCGATCGTATGAATTTTTATAAACATTAAAATAATTTGACAACTTTCTATTGTTTACAAATTCAAGATCAATAACCTTTAACTGAATTCTTTTTTTGGTATTGGGCTGCCAATCAAATTGATAGGTTGTTTTAAAAAATTGCTTGTCAAGACCTATGTTTTCTTGAAGACTACTCCCAAGAATAATCTCAGTTTTAGGAATCATGGTCGTTGGAATTAAATTGGAATCCAAAAAGGGAAAGGCAATTCTTGGCAGGCTTAATTTTAAATCGGCTCCCAATTCAAATAAATTAAAAAATTGATCACCAGGCTGAGCAATGTCTCTTGAAGCCCCTAAAGTGCTTTTTATATTGAATTCTAGCAATTCTGTACCCCTAAAGACATTTCGAATCCCTAGACCTCCTCCCAGACCAATCCCAAAATCTTGGATGTTAGAATGGGAAAAGTCAAGATCAAATCCTAAAGAAAAACGTTCTCTTGGGGTAAGAATTAAAGCGGCTTTTAAAGCATTTTCTTCCTCGTCCATAGGGGTAAAACTTATGGTCGGGTATTTGAAATTTTTTAGGTTAGTAAAGTACCGATAGGTCAAATTGCGATCTTGATCACTGTAGGGTTGATCTTTTTGAATGGAAATACCCTCTACTATTGTTTTGGGCCTGTATTTTAATGGCCCTTTGCTGTACAGTGTAAAAGAATTATAGGCAAGCGTATCGGTAAACGATTCGGAAAAAGTTAATGGAGAATTGTCATTTATGAAAATATCAATTTGTTTTACTGTTTGTATGGCATACGGGGTTTCTACTAGAGTATCGCCTATGCGTTCTTGGGGATTATCAATTTCAATACGAATGGGTATTTTAACATCCACTCCTGTACTGTCAATAGCTGCAGTAAAGTTGATACTGCTTTGCTGAAAATTAAATATTCCATTGTTCCTAAAAACAGTGAATAAACGTTCCCGCTCGGCTTCAAAAGCTTGAATTTCAAAGGGGTCGGTTTCTTTTATAATTTGTTCTTTAACAAATTGGTCATAAAGGGATTGGATGTCCTTTGAGGCGATTTCGGTTGATATCGAATCGATAAGAAACTTTTTGCCGGGGGTAATTTGGTATTTAATTCGTGCTTTATCTCTACTAGTTGGGGTGATTTGAGACGAAACAGCTGCATTAAAATACCCAATGTTTTTATAGTATTGGACAATTCGACGTTCCGAATTTTGAATTTCTAAACTATCGATGTAGGCAGGGACTTCCCCTGTTTTTTTTAACCAGGTATTGAATTTTAGCCCGTAATTTTTTAACGCTTCAAGTTGTTTATTTGACACCAAAGTGGTTAAACGGGCTCTGCGTTTTGTTTTTTTATTTACCCAATTTTCAAATTGTTGTTCGGGCGAGGGGTTTGCGGTTTGATAGAGGATTTTACCCAAAGGTATTCCCAAAACTTTTTTATTGGGAACGGTAGTAATGATATAGTTAACAGGATTGTTAGTCAGCGGTTTGTCATTTTCATAAACCTCAACCCGATCTAGTAAAAGATTTTGGGTAGAAAAAGAACGGGTGCCTGAGCAGCCTTGTAAAAGTAAGGTTACTACAATTAGAATGATTAGTTTTGTAAGGATTCGAAACACCGGCAGCGCTATATTCGTTTCAAAAATAAGTCATTTTTATGGTCAGCAAGAATCAGCGGAAACAAATCCAACAACTAAAGCAAAAAAAGTACAGACAATTGTATCGAAAATTTGTTGCTGAAGGGGATAAAGTGGTGCAAGAATTTTTGGATTCAGGTTGGACATGTGATTTACTATGTGCTCAACATCCTGAAAAGTACCCTAATGCAATACCTGTTGATGCACTAACAATGAAACAACTTACGCATTTTACTACCCCAAGTCCGGTTCTTGCTGTTTTTGATTTTCCCCAACTTTCAGCCCTCCGTTTGGAATCGGTTACTCTTGTATTAGAGGGTATTCGTGACCCCGGTAATCTGGGAACGATTCTAAGGCTTTGTGATTGGTTTGGTTTGTCACAATTGCTTTGTAGTTCTGATACGGTAGATTGTTTTAATGCCAAAACCGTACAAGCCTCAATGGGTTCGCTAGCTAGGGTAAGCTGTCATTATATAGAAGAACTGCCTCAGTTTCTTTCTTCACAGCATCGTCCTGTTTTTGGCGCTGATCTTAACGGAAAATCTCTTTATTCATTTTCTTTTCCCTCAGAAGGAATCTATGTCTTTGGTAGTGAATCACATGGGCTTTCCAAAGCGGTAAGCGGTTGTGTTAATGAGCACATTACCATTCCCAATTTTAGAAAAGGAAAAGGACCTGAAAGTTTAAATGTGGCCACGGCTTCGGCTATTTTTTTAAGTGAATTGTTTCGTGGACGTTGATTATTCAAACGTAATAATAAGGGCTACCCCACGAGAAAACAGATTGACAATCTTACCCGTCCATGGACTATTGGGATCAGTATCTGGAATCAGCTCGTTTTCAATCGAAAACAATCCGCGTAAAGAAGGCGAAAACTTGAAATAAAAAAGATAAAAATCAAAACCCACTCCAAGTTCATAATTAAAATTCTGAGGAGTTGTACGAAACACACCGCTGGCATTATCATCAGTATTTTTATAGTTGCTGGATAAGTTAAAATCCGTTGAAAATCCAGCAAGTAAAAAGGGTTTGAAATTATTTATCCGTTGCGTGCTAATTTTAAGGAGTAAGGGCAAATGAATGTATGTGGATTTAATCTCACGCGTTTGATCCGATGCTCTACTAAACTCTGGAAATTCGGGATAAATTAATTCGCGTTGGTTGTAAAACAATCCAGGTTCAAAACGTAAATTTAAGTAGTCATTAATTCTTAAATCACCAATTAACCCAACGGTAAACCCATTGTTAATTAGGGTTTGAATGTCTTTAAATTGAGATTCTTTATAATAAGAGTCAACATATTCAAATTTAAAATCATACTGATTGACCCCCAGAAAATAGCCGTAATGAATGGTTTTTTTATCAAAATTTGGCAAATTGATAAGGCGTTCCTTAAGTGTTGGATACTGCGCCTTTACCCCCATTGTAATACAACAAAATAGGAGAACGTTTAGAAAGAATTTTATGTTAGGCTTTTTTGGCAACATATATAGAAGCAACTCCCAAGGTTTGTGGAATATCTTCTACCTCTATAAACCCCGTTTCACGTAAAATATTGTTGAACTTTTCTCCTGAAGGAAAAGCCATGGCAGAAGTAGATAAATACTGGTATGCCCCTTTGTTTTTGGCAAATAATTTCCCCAAGAAAGGCATAATATTTTGGGTATATAAGGAATAAAAAAGCGAAATGAATTTATTTTTTGGTACGGCCGTTTCTAAAATAACCAGTTTTCCTTTGGGTTTTAAAACGCGTTCAATTTCTTGAAGTCCTTTATCAAGATGTTCAAAATTTCGTACACCAAAAGAAACGGTAACAGCATCAAATGAAGAATTTGGAAAGGGTAGGGCTTCAGAGTCTCCAAGTTGCATTTCAATACAGTCTTCTAGCTTTAATCGTTTGATTTTATCTTTACCCAAGGCCAACATTCCAGGAGAGATGTCCAATCCTACAATTCTTTCAGGTTGAATGGATGCCAATGCAACAGCTAAATCGGCTGTTCCTGTAGCAATATCTAAAATGGTTTTTGGTGATTCTTTTTGAACTATGGCGACTACTCTTTTTCTCCAAAGCACGTCGATGCCTAAGGTAATTATTCTATTGAGGGCATCATAACTTTTGGAGATTCCATCAAACATTTCAGTGACCTGCTTTTTTTTGGTATCTGCGTTTTCTGGGTTCGGTTTTACAACAGTTTTCATAGTGGAGCACAAAGATATGCATTTGCATGATGATCTAGGGAATGCCTCTTCTGATTTGTTTATTCGTATATTTGTACCGTATTTCGATGCCGTCTTATGAAGATAGTTATTGCAGGGGGTGGAGAAGTGGGCTTTCATTTAGCGAAACTCCTTTCTTTCGAATCTTTAGATATCACACTTATTGATACCGATAAGGAACGATTAAATTATGCCGAATCTCATTTAGACATACGTGCCCTACGTGGTGATGCAATGTCGTTACGTGTAATGGAAGAGGCTCAAGTTTCAAAATCAGACTTATTTATTGCCGTAACTGCAGAAGAAGCAGTCAACATTACGGTATGTGTTTTGGCTAAGCAGCTAGGGAGTAAACGAACCATTGCTCGAATTTCAAACATTGAGCTAATCTTGGCCAAAGAAAAAATTAGCTTTAAAGATATTGGGGTCGATGAATTGATTTCTCCTGAAGAACTAGCGGCAGCAGAGATACAGCAACTTTTAGATCAATCTGCTTTTTCAAATAGTTATGAATTTGAATCAGGCGCTTTAACTTTAATAGGAACTCGTCTTGAAGGGGATGTTCCTTTTGTGGGGAAGAATGTTAAAGAAGCGGCTTCCATTTTTACTGATGTGCATTTTATGCCCATAGCCATTCAACGCAAAGGAACGCAAAACACAATAATTCCCAGAGGAGATACCTGTTTTGAAGCCGACGATACTGTATTTTTTATTACGTTAAAAGAAGGGGTAGAAGAACTCTATAAATTGACAGGTAAAACAAAAGCTTCCATCAAAAATGTTATGATTTTAGGGGGCGGACGAATTGGTTACAATACCGCTCGAGATTTATGTGACAAAAAATTCAATGTTACCCTAATTGAAAAAAATAAGAAAAAGGCATTTGAAATTGCCGACTCCCTTCCCAATGTTTTGGTAATTCACGGCGATGGGCGGAATGTGGAGTTACTAGAAGAAGAAAACCTTTCTTCTACGGATGCTTTTATATCGGTTACTGAAAATTCAGAAACCAATATTATGTCCTGTTTAATGGCCTATTCCAAAAAGGTAAAAAAAACCATAGCACTCGTAGAAAACACAGATTATTTTCAGTTATCTCATTCTATTGGAATTGATACACTTATCAATAAAAAGCTATTAACCGCAAATACCATTTTTAGATACATACGTCGGGGGGAAGTGGTAGACATGACCACCTTGAATAATCTTAATGCAGAAATTCTTGAGTTTGTTGTCAACCCAAATTCTAAGGTAGCCAATTACCGTATAAAAGACATCGATTTTCCCCGTACTGCTATTATTGGGGGTGTTATTCATGATGGAAAAGGGATCATTGCATTAGGGGATTATCAAATTAAAGCCCTAGATCGGATTGTGGTTTGTTGTTTGCCTCGCTCTATCAAAAGAATAGAACAGTTGTTTCTTTAGTCTATGCACAAGCTAAACTATAAGATTGTCGTTTTTTTAATGGGGGTTTTACTCCTTTTTAATGGCGGATTTATGTTGCTGTCTTCTTTGGTGAGTTTTCTCTACAAAGATGGTGTCACTTTCGAAATCACATTGTCTTCGTTTTTAGTATTATCCTTAGGGGCCCTTTTAATGTTATCTGGGCGTCAATACGACAAGCAGATTCAAAAGCGAGAAGGATATTTAATTGTGACTTTGGGGTGGATACTGATGTCACTAACGGGAACACTTCCCTATTTGGTTTCAGGTGTAATTTCTGACTTTAGTGCTAGTTTTTTTGAAACAATGTCAGGCTATACCACCACCGGAGCCAGTATTATTGAGGATTTGGAACAAGTTCCCTATGGAATATTGTTTTGGCGAAGCACTACACATTGGATTGGAGGAATGGGAATAATTGTTTTGGCCATAGCCATTTTACCTTTTTTAGGAATAGGAGGGACCCAGCTTTTTACTGCAGAAGCTCCGGGGCCAGGGGGGGATAAATTACACCCTAGAATAACCGATACAGCAAAACGGTTATGGATGATTTATGTATTCTATACCGTGTTAGAAACCTTCCTCTTGTATTTTGCCGGCATGACCTTTTTTGATGCGATGAACCATGCCATGAGTACCTTGTCTACTGGTGGATTTTCTACAAAAAACAACAGTATTGCCTTTTGGAATGATCAGCCCTTGATTCAATACATAATAATGGTGTTTATGTTTTTGTCAGGAACCAATTTTGTATTGAGTTATTTTGGCTTTACGCGTAAATTTCAAAAAATTATACAAGACGAAGAATTTAAAATGTATTTCACATTTATCGTACTCTTTTCTGTTATTATTACCGCATTATTGTTTTTTTCAGATTCAGCTGCTAACTCCAATTTTAATAGTAAAGGATTAGAAATCACCTATCGAAATGCGTTGTTCCAGGTTTTAGCGGTTATTACCACTACAGGTTTTGTTACCGCAGATTTTACACAATGGACCCCCTTTTTAACCATAGTCTTTTTTGGGTTGATGTTTTTGGGAGGCTCTTCGGGCTCAACCGCGGGTGGGGTAAAGGTGGTACGCCATATGTTGATGATAAAAAGTGGATTTTTAGAATTTAAACGCGCACTACATCCCAACGCCATCATACAAGCGCGCTACAATAAGAAGATTGTAGGTGATTCCATTTCTTATAATATTTTGGGCTTTTTTATCTTGTACATGTTAAGTTTTATTATCGGTTCGTTGGGCTTTGGAAGCATGGGTATTGATTTTGAATCTGCCATTGGTCTTGCTGCTTCTACCTTAGGGAATGTTGGCCCGGCATTAGGCGAATTTGGCCCGAGCAATACCTACGCAGCACTGTCCTCACCCGGGCATTGGTGGGCTAGCTTTTTGATGTTGTTGGGTCGATTGGAGCTCTTTACCGTTCTGATCCTTCTGACTCCTTTTTTTTGGAAAAAGAATTAAAGGTCATACTTATCATCCCAACGGTACTTTAAAAAATCTCGAAGCGCATTTTCTTTACTATTATTACCGGGTCGATAAAAAGAAGACCCCTTTAGCCTTTCCGGCAAAAATTCTTGATCTACAAAATGGTTATCATAATCATGGGCATACTTATAGCCCTCTCCGTAACCCATTTCTTTCATTAGGGTAGTAGGGGCATTTCGCAAGTGCAACGGGATTTCTAAATTCCCTGTTTCTTGAACTTTTTTTAGGGCGTGTTCAATGGCCATATACGCCGCATTACTTTTGGGCGAGGTGGCTAGATACAAAGCACATTCACTTAGTAGGATGCGCCCTTCAGGGTATCCAACGGCGGTTACGGCTTGAAAAGTACTATTTGCTAAAACCAAGGCGGTAGGATTTGCTAGTCCTATATCTTCTGCAGCTAAAACAACCATACGACGCGCAATAAAGGCGATATTCTCACCCCCTTCAATCATTCGTGCTAGCCAGTATACAGCAGCATTAGGATCACTTCCTCGTATCGATTTTATAAAAGCCGAAACAATATCGTAATGGAATTCACCATTTTTATCAAAGTGCAAGGTTTTGGATTGAACAGTTTCATAAACCTTTTTATCAGTTAAGGGTGTTTTGGGATCGTCAAGAGATTGAAAAACCAATTCTAATAGGGAAAGGAGTTTGCGCGCATCACCACCAGAAAGTTCAATTAATGCATTGGTTTCTTTCACCTCAACGGCACTCTTTTTGAGAATTGCGTCCTTTTTTAAGGCATTTTGAAGAATATTTTCCAGTGCCTCTTTGTCAAGAGATTTTAAGGTATAGGTTTGACATCGTGACAATAGAGCGTTGATAACCTCAAAACTTGGGTTTTCAGTAGTTGCACCAATTAAGGTTATAATTCCTTTTTCAACAGCACCGAGGAGTGAATCTTGTTGCGCCTTGCTAAATCGGTGAATTTCATCTATAAATAAAATGGGGCTTTTTGTGGAAAACAAACCTCCAGTCTGTTCCGCTTTTTGGATAATGTCTCGAACTTCTTTAACGCCCGCATTTATGGCCGAAAGTTGATAAAACGGACGTTCTTTCTCTAAGGCCAATAGTTGTGCAAGAGTTGTTTTTCCAGTACCCGGAGGTCCCCAAAAGATCATGGAAGGAAAAACACTGTTTTGAATCATTTGTGTTAAACTGCCTTTAGGCCCAACCAAATGATCTTGACCCACGTATTCGTCTAGAGATTTTGGGCGCATACGTTCTGCTAGAGGAGTATTCATAACAATAAAGATAGGGAATTCTCTAGGTGCTTCGTTGGCGAAGAATTTCGTAAAATACAATTCCACACGCTACAGAAACATTTAAGGAATCAATAGCAGAAGTCATAGGAAGTTTGGCCGTATCGGTTAATGAAGACAATAAGGTATTCGATATCCCTACATCTTCAGCTCCAAAGACAACAGCTATAGGTCCTTTTATTTCTTTTGTATAAAGGGTTTCTGTAGCTTTTTCGGTTATGCCTAGCAGAGGAACACCATTGGCTTGAAGATAAAAAATGACATCTTTTAAATGCGGTACTTTTGAAATAGGAACTGAAAAAGCTCCTCCGGCTGAAGTTTTAACAACATCTCCATTTAAAGGAGCACTACCCGAAGTAGGAATAAACACCGCATCAACGCCTACAGCGGCCGATGTTCGAAGGATAGCCCCAAAATTCCGTGTATCTGTAATGCCGTCTAAAAGCACAAAAAAAGGATTCTCTTGGGTTTCGAGTATTTGTTCAATAAGCGATTCCATAGGGTGCGTTTCTATGGCTGCTATGCGTGCAACTGCCCCCTGATGATTTTTATCGGCATATTTTTGTAAACCTTCTGCAGGAACAAAACTGAAGGAAATATTTTCCGCTCGTAAGTTATGCAGTAATTGATCTGTAAGTTTGTTTTGAAGCCCTTTTTGTATCCACACCTTGTCGATGGGCTTTTGGGCTTGAATGGCCTCTAAAATGGCTCTTGTGCCAAAAATCATCAATGAATTCATGGTGTAAAAATAGTCTAAATAAGAAACAATTGGACTAGAAATAGTTAATTCTCATTTGGGGCATTTCATCTTTGATGTATAAGCTTTCAATTTGATTAAATAAAAAAAGGGGCTATAAAGCCCCTTTTAAAATTAGATAATAAAAATATTTTATCTCCAACCGCCACTAGATCCATTTTCTCCGTCGGCCCCAGAAGGTCCTCCAAAAGTATAAAATGGTTGTGGTTCACCAAAGGTTTCTAAAGTCTTTGCAGGTAATGGTAGGTGAAGAGGTGTACCTTTTTGTAAGAAATTATTTTTTCTCATTTCATAAAATTGTAAACCAGCTCCAGTTACCATTAATTCAATAACTCTTTCATGGTGAATAGCAGCCATAATTTGAGCTTTATCAGCACTAACTGCAGGTAACTTTCCCCTAGTAGTTCTTGTCCCTGCATTAATTATTGCAGCAGCATTAGCTAAGTTACCTGTTTGGGCACTGGCTTCTGCTATGTAAAGATCATTTTCTGCTTTCTTGAATTCAGCCAATGGTCCTTCTCCTGTAGCATATACGTCGTCATATCTAGAAAAACGATAATTAGACCAGTGGTAATATCCTCTATCAGGACGTAACCAGTTAGATGCTATATGTGAAAAATCAGTTAAAATTCTATTATCAGCTGTAGGGTTAGATGATTCTGGTGGTGCAGGGAAAGCAACATCATCTTCCCAGTGAGCTGGTAAAGTAGGATCTAGCTTATTCACAACATACATGTCAACTACACCCCAACCTGGATAGGTTAAATAATCTCCAGCCATTGCATACCATTGGTTAAATCCATCTTGTTGAACATTCCAGTCAGATGAAAGACCTTTGTTTGCATAACTTAATACTTTATTCCAATCTACAGCATTGTTTTGAGTACTGTTTCTTGGCAATCCAGACATTATTCTAGCCGCCCATGAATTTGCATACTCTGCTAATCTTAAATTAGAAACTGCACCATTAGTTCCCATCCAATTAGAAGGGATTTCAAATGTAGACGATGAAAGTGATATAGCATCATCTAAATATTTGATGGCTTGTGCTGCAACTTCAGTATAGGGTACAGCATCTTCAACAGTAGCATCTTCAATAGATGTTTGTTCATCTACGATAAAAGCTTTGTCAAAAGTTAAAGCCAAAACACCATAGGCCATACCCATATTTAATCGAGCGAAAGCTCTTACCTTTTGGGTATCCGCACCTTTGCTTCCTATTTCAATTCCACCATCAATTGCTTTTAAAACAAGAGATGCTGTATTGATTACTCCGTACATTCTATCAAATGTGTATTTGGTGGTTCCTTGATAGCCGTATCCAGGAGTATTAGTCCAAGGTTTACGTGGCTCCCAACTCATGTCTCTCATAGCCTGGTTACCCCAAGAACAAGAAGCATTATCCGCAGCAGTAGCTAACATCATTTGAGTTCCGTAATAGGAAAGCTCAGCAGTATAAAACGAATTATAAAGACCTGCAGCAACATTTAATACATCATCGCCGCTTGCATATACCTTCTTAAAATCAGGCTCATTTTCATTAATTACATCAAGTGAATCTTCACAAGAAGTAAATCCTAATAAAGCAATAAATAGTAATTTAAATATTTTGTTTTTCATAATATTAATTTTAAAAATTAAAAGTCAAAAGATAGCGATAAGGCTACGTTTCTAAAATTTGGATAGGTATCAGTTCCATCAAATGGATTTCTAATAGATCCAACTTCAGGGTCATAACCACTATATTCTGTTATTGTAAATAAGTTTCGTCCAATTACTTTTGCAGTAATAGATTTAAAAACTGACTCAAATGACGATGGCATTTGGTTATTTGTTAACTTATAACCAATTGAAAGTTCTCTGAATTTTATAAAAGACGCATCTTCTACCCAAAAACTATTATTAGAATTTACATCATAAAGTTGTAAATAGTAATCCATAGTTTTCTTCTCATTAGCAGGAACATTAGCCATATCCATTATTCCATTTCTAGTATCTCTAGTTAACCATTGTGATTTTCTATTATATACATCACCTCCATTTTTCACATCAAATAAGAAATAGAAGAATGCATTTTTATACGATATAGAATTAGAAAAACCTAATGTAAATTTAGGGAGACCATCACCAATTTTCACAAAAGCATCTGAACCGTCGGCATTTTTAAGACGAATTGCTTTTTCATCGAAGCTACCTTGTGAACCTGCGGGAACTACAAAACCATCACTATTTACTTCGTAATCACTAATAGACTTACCAGCTGGTAATTGGTTTTGCATTTCGTCTAATGAGGTCACCCAAGTATACCCATAAATAGAACCGTAACTTTCACCTTCTTTGATGAAGTATAAACCATCAGGGCCTGATTGATATGGTGCTATAGGTAATTCAGTAATAGTTTGTTTACTTTGTCCAAATACAACATTCGTATTCCAAGAAAAATCTTGTGTTCTTTTCCAATTTGCATTTAATGAAAGTTCTAAAGTATTTCCTTCAATTGTTCCAGCATTTTGATATTGAGACACAAATCCGTCACTAACAAAAGGAATCAAAGGAACGTTCAAAAATTGATCTGTTGTAATTGATTTAGAGTAGGTTGCTTGAAAACTGAAAATATCCAAAAAGCTCACGTCTAATCCAAATTCAGTTTCTTCAGTTTGAGAAGGTCTTAATAAAGAGTTTCCTTTTTGGCTAGGACTAGCTATACCTCTACTTAGACCGTAAACTTCATATTGCCAATTAAAACCAGGTCTTAACCCCGCAGTTCCTTTAGCCGCTCTAATTTTTAAATTTTGTATACCAGGAATTTCAATATCTTCTGAAATGATATACGCTCCTGAAATTCTATAATAATTAGCCCATCTAGCATCTGCTCCAAATAAAGAAGAACCGTCTCTTCTAATCATACCGTCTAAAAGATATCTGTCTTTATAATCTAAACCAACAATTGCAAAATAGTTTATCGCATTTTCATTAGTTTTTGTAGAGCTGTAAGAATTTAATTCCGTAAATGCTCTTAAGGTAGGAAGATCTCTAATAGCAAATAAATTAGAACCGGCAGTAAAGTACTCATAACTATTTTTTTCATCTAAAATAGACAACTTCGAAGTAACATTTAAATCATTGAATTTATGCTGAAGATTTAAAGTTACCTGAGCATTTTCTTGGACTGTTAATGAATTGGATTTATACAAAGAACCTTTATTATATACAATTCCATAATCATTATCTCCACCTCCACCAATTGACCAAGTATCGAATGGATAATAAGAGGAGTAATTGTAATTTTGATTTTCTTTAGTATAGCTCAAATCTAAATTCGCCCAACTGGTAAATTTGATGTTTGTTCTAAAATTAGAAATCCAATTTGTTGTTTCTTGACCTTGCTTTTGTTTATAAGCAGAATAATTTGGATTTACTTCATTTCCCCAATGGTTATGTCTAAGGTAGTATGGTTGACCATCTACGGGGTTTGTCATAAACAAATCATTGTCTGGTTCAGCTAATACAATATTAAAGAATCCACCACCTCCACCAGGAAATTGGATACTATTATCTGTATACAAGTTACTAATAGAAAGGGTTAACCAATCAGCAATTTTATGGTCAATGTTTAAACGGAAGTTTTTTCTGTTGAAACCATCAGTAAAGGGGACAACTCCAGATTGAGTTGTTCTTTCAAAAGAACCGTAAACGTTGGTTTTGCTATAGTTGCTTGAAAAAGAAGCAAAATTTGTTACTGTTTGACCCGTTTGAAAATATTCTCTTTGTTGGTCTCTATTTACGCCAAAAGGATTATCCATATATCCATCGTCATCAACTTTTCTTGACCCACTAATTCCAGGATCATATCCGCTTCTGTAACCTGCTGGATAAGTAACACCATCGTATTTAGTAAATTGCCCTTGGAAATTGGACCAATCGGAAGCTAATTTATAACCGTGAGATTCAGATAGGTCAATGTATTGTTGGATTTGTTGAAAACCAATTTCATTTCTAACAGTAACAGAAGAGGAGCCTTCTCCTATTCGGTTACCTCTTTTAGAAGTAATGGCAATAACTCCGTTTGCAGCTCTTGAACCATATAAAGAGGAGGCAGCAGCACCCTTAACAACTTCCATACTTTCTATATCATCAACGTTAATATCGTTAAGAGAAGTGTTAATAATAACTCCATCCATAATGATAAGTGGAGAGGAACTAACGCTAAGATTGTTATCGGTTCTAAGCTGTATCTGGAAACCTGAACCAGGTGCACCAGATGACATAGCCACTCTAGCACCAGCAACTTTACCTACTAAAGCTCCTGCAACAGAAGAGGCAGGGGCAATACTTAATTTCTCTTGCCCTACTTTCGTTACTGATACCGTCATTTTTTTCACTGATGTTCCACCCGCAACACCTGTAACAATAATTTCGTCAAGCTCATTGGCAACAGAAAGTGAAATACTAATGTTGTCACGGCCATCAACAGGTACTGTTTGAGAGGCGTAACCTACATAACTAATCAACAAACTTGCGTTTTCACTCGATAAATTGATTGTAAAATTCCCATCAAAATCCGTAGACACTCCATTATTTGTGCCCACTTCAATAATAGTCGCTCCAGGTAAAGGAGCACCTTCATCATCAGATATATTTCCTGATACAGATCCTTGAGCAAATGCTAATATTGAGCATAGCAAAAAGGATAATAGTGTAAATAAATGTTTCATATTTAATTTTTTAAATCGCACAAATATAATATTAAATAATATAATGTTAAAAAAAACATAAATAAATGTTTAGTAAAGACGACTTTATAAAGATGAAAATCGAATTGCTTTTAAAAAATCAATTTTTTGTTAAAATTTTGCTGCAAGAGCGTTTGAATCCAAAAAAAAATATTCTACATTTGCACGCCCATAAAAATGGGTAATTATATTATTTATATATGCCAACGATTGCACAATTAGTACGAAAAGGAAGAGCCAGCATTACCAAGAAGAGTAAATCGGCTGCTTTGGATTCGTGTCCTCAACGGCGTGGTGTGTGTACCCGTGTGTATACCACTACTCCTAAAAAGCCGAACTCTGCGATGCGTAAAGTAGCGCGTGTTCGATTGACTAACGGTAAGGAAGTCAACGCTTACATTCCCGGAGAAGGACATAACCTCCAAGAGCACTCGATAGTATTGGTACGTGGCGGAAGAGTTAAAGATTTGCCGGGGGTCCGTTACCACATTGTTCGTGGTGCTTTGGATACTGCCGGAGTGGAAGGACGTTTACAACGACGCTCAAAATACGGTGCCAAACGACCCAAAAAATAATGGTGAATTCTTTAACAGCTGAATCATGAGAAAAAAACAAGCCAAAAAACGTCCCCTTTTACCGGATCCTAAATTTAACGATCAATTGGTAACCCGTTTTGTCAATAACTTGATGTGGGACGGAAAAAAATCAATAGCCTTTAAAATCTTTTACGATGCCATTGACATTGTAGACCAACGCAAACAAGACGAAGAAAAAACAGCTTTAGAGCTTTGGAAAGATGCACTTTCTAATGTTATGCCTCATGTTGAGGTGCGAAGCCGAAGAGTAGGGGGAGCTACTTTCCAGATTCCCATGCAAATTCGTCCTGATCGAAAAGTTTCTTTAGCCATGAAATGGTTAATCTCCTATTCAAGAAAACGCAATGAAAAATCAATGGCACAACGACTAGCCAATGAAGTTTTAGCTGCTGCAAAAGAAGAAGGAGCGGCCGTAAAAAAACGTCAAGACACTCACAAAATGGCAGAGGCAAACAAAGCTTTTTCACATTTTAGATTTTAATAAACGATAGCAGAATAAACAATGGCTAGAGATTTAAAATATACACGAAACATAGGGATTGCAGCACATATTGATGCAGGAAAAACGACCACTACTGAACGTATTCTTTTTTATACAGGAGTAAGTCATAAAATTGGAGAAGTACACGACGGTGCCGCCACCATGGATTGGATGGAGCAAGAACAAGAGCGTGGAATTACCATTACCTCTGCTGCTACAACTTGTACTTGGAATTTTCCCCGAGATCAAGGGCAACTGACTCCAGATTCAAAACCCTTTCACTTTAACATAATTGATACTCCCGGCCACGTAGACTTTACCGTGGAGGTTAACCGATCACTTCGAGTACTCGACGGATTGGTTTTTTTGTTTTCAGCTGTTGACGGTGTTGAACCTCAATCTGAAACCAACTGGAGATTAGCAGACAACTACAAAGTGCCTCGTATCGGTTTCGTAAATAAAATGGACCGCCAAGGGTCAAACTTCCTTAATGTTTGTACCCAGGTTCGCGAAATGCTAAAGTCAAATGCAGTGCCTATCGTTTTAAATATAGGTGATGAAGAAGACTTTAAAGGTATTGTTGACTTAGTAGCCAACCGTGCTATTGTATGGCACGAAGATAATTACGGTTCCACTTTTGATACTGTGGATATCCCAGAAGACATGAAAGCTGATGTGGAAAAATACCGTGCAGAATTAATTGAGGCTGTAGCAGAATATGACGAAGCACTTCTTGAAAAATTCTTTGATGATCCCGATTCTATCAGTCCTGATGAAATACATAATGCACTTCGTGCAGCCACTCAGGATATGAGTATCATTCCAATGATTTGTGGGTCTTCATTCAAGAATAAAGGAGTACAATTTTTACTTGATGCCGTTTGCCGTTATTTACCTTCTCCGGAAGACAAAGAGGCTATTGTAGGCACTCATCCTGATACCCTTCAAGAAATAGCGCGTAAACCGAATGTTAGTGAGCCTTTTTCAGCTTTGGCCTTTAAAATTGCTACAGACCCTTTTGTGGGTCGATTAGCCTTTTTCCGTGCCTATTCCGGACGCTTAGATGCAGGTTCTTATGTACTAAACAACAGAACGCAAAACAAAGAGCGAATTTCTAGAATATACCAGATGCACTCAAATAAGCAAAACTCAATCGATTTTATCGAAGCGGGTGACATTGGGGCAGCAGTAGGGTTTAAAGACATTAAAACAGGAGATACTTTATCAGCAGAAAAATCACCTATTGTTCTTGAAAGTATGGTTTTCCCCGATCCTGTAATTGGTATCGCGGTAGAACCTAAAACTAAGGCTGATGTTGATAAACTAGGGATGTCTTTAGCAAAATTAGCCGAAGAAGATCCTACTTTTCAAGTAAAAACAGATCAAGCATCTGGCCAAACCATTATCTCAGGAATGGGAGAATTACACCTTGATATTATTGTCGATCGACTTCGACGTGAATTTAAAGTTGAAGTTAATCAAGGACAACCTCAGGTAGAATACAAAGAAGCCTTAACCACAAAAGCCCAACACCGTGAAGTGTACAAAAAACAAACCGGGGGTCGTGGTAAATTTGCGGATATTGTCTTTACAATTGAACCCGCTGAAGAAGGCAAATCAGGTCTTGAATTTGTAAATGAAATTAAAGGAGGTAATATTCCTAAAGAATACATTCCTTCAGTAGAAAAAGGATTTAAAGAGGCGATGAAAAATGGTCCTCTTGCTGGATTCGAAATTGATGCGATGAAAATAACCTTACTCGATGGATCTTTCCATCCGGTGGATTCAGATTCGCTTTCTTTTGAATTGGCAGCTAAACTTGGATTTAAAGATTCAGCAAAAGCAGCACGTGCCGTTATTTTAGAACCTATAATGAAATTAGAAGTACTTACTCCTGAAGAAAATATGGGTGATATTGTAGGTGACTTGAACCGCAGACGCGGACAAGTAAATTCTATGGATGACCGTGCAGGATCAAAAGTAGTTAAGGCAGAAGTACCCCTTTCAGAAATGTTTGGTTACGTAACCTCGTTACGAACACTTTCATCAGGACGGGCAACTTCTACTATGGAATTTTCACACTATGCAGAAACACCTCCAAACATTTCGGAGAGTGTCATTGCAGATGTAAACGGTAAAAAAGCATAATACGGATTCGCATGAGCCAAAAAATTAGAATTAAATTAAAATCGTACGATCACAATCTAGTAGATAAGTCGGCCGATAAAATTGTAAAAACAGTAAAAACAACAGGTGCTGTAGTAACGGGTCCAATCCCGCTACCCACACACAAGAAAATTTTTACCGTATTGCGTTCTCCTCACGTCAATAAAAAATCAAGAGAGCAGTTTCAATTGTCTTCTTACAAGCGTTTGTTAGACATTTACAGTTCATCATCAAAAACTATTGATGCATTAATGAAACTGGAATTGCCAAGTGGGGTAGAAGTAGAAATTAAAGTTTGATCATTAAATTAATTAAATAAGTATAACAATGTCTGGGTTAATAGGTAAAAAAATCGGCATGACCAGTCTTTTTGACGCTATGGGGAAAAACATTCCTTGTACTGTTTTAGAAGTAGGTCCATGCGTGGTTACCCAAGTCAGAACCAAAGCGGTTGACGGGTATGAAGCTGTTCAACTGGGTTTCGATGACAAGGCAGCTAAACAGGTGAATAAGGCAGAAGAAGGTCACTTCAAGAAAGCCAATACAGCACCTAAAAAGAAGCTTTTCGAATTCCAGGATTTTGAACAAGAATTAAATTTAGGTGACACAGTCACCGTAGAACACTTTATTGAAGGTGAATTTGTGGATATCACAGGTACTTCTAAAGGAAAAGGCTTTCAGGGTGTTGTAAAACGCCACGGATTTGCTGGAGTAGGACAAGCCACTCACGGTCAACACAACCGATTAAGAGCCCCTGGTTCTATTGGAGCTGCTTCCTATCCTGCACGTGTATTCAAAGGAATGCGTATGGCAGGGCAAACAGGAAACCAATCTGTTAAAGTAGAAAACCTTAAAGTGGTAAAAGTGGTACCCGAGAAAAATCTTCTTGTGGTAAAGGGATGTGTACCCGGTCATAATAATTCGTATGTAATCGTTCAGAAATAATGGAATTAAACGTACTTAACATAGAAGGAAAAGATACCGGCAGAAAAGTTAAACTTAACAAGGATGTCTTCGGTATTGAACCAAATCAGCATGCCATTTATTTGGATGTAAAACAGCATTTGGCAAACAAGCGTCAGGGAACACACAAGTCCAAAGAACGCGCTGAAATCACAGGAAGTACCCGAAAGATTAAAAAACAAAAAGGTACAGGTACTGCTCGAGCTGGAAGCATTAAGAATCCATTATTTAAAGGAGGGGGACGTGTATTTGGTCCTACCCCTAGAGATTACAGCCAGAAAATCAACAAAAAGGTAAAACGCTTGGCACGTAAATCAGCCCTTAGTATAAAGGCTCAACAAAAGTCAATCGTTGTACTTGAAGATATTCAAATGGAGCAACCTCAAACTAAAAATTACATCAAAATGCTTGGCGCCCTAGGGTTGGCCGACAAAAAAAGCATATTGGTCTTGGGCGAATTGAATAAAAATGTATATTTGTCCTCTCGTAATTTGAAAAATTCCAAGGTCGTAATACACTCAGAATTAAACACTTACAGTATTTCTAATGCTCATAATGTGATACTTTCTGAGAGTGCAGTTGCCGGAATTGAATCACTTTTGAACCGATAGTTATGGACATATTAATAAAACCTATCATCACAGAAAAAGCTTCATTAGGAAGTGAACGCCTGAATCGGTATACGTTTTTGGTTGATCCTAGAGCCAATAAAGTGGAGATTAAAAAAGCAGTGGAAACTGCCTATGGCGTAACTGTGGAAAAAGTAAGAACTCAAAATTACGGTCCAGAACGCAAAACGCGTTTCACCAAAACCGGAATTCAACGTGGTAAAACCAACGCAACCAAGCGCGCCATAGTGCAAGTTGCTGAGGGAGATGCCATCGATTTTTATAGTAATTTATAATCGCGTCAGATGTCAGTAAGAAAATTAAAACCGATAACTCCTGCGCAGCGTTTTAGAGTAGTAAATGGATTTGACGCAATTACTACTGATAAGCCCGAAAAGAGTTTATTGGCAACCAAAAAAAGATCTGGAGGTAGAAATAACTCAGGTCGAATGACAGCCCGCTACATTGGTGGAGGTCATAAAAAACGCTACCGTATTATCGACTTTAAACGCAATAAGTTTGAAGTTGAGGCGGAAGTAAAAACAATCGAATACGATCCAAACCGTTCTGCATTTATCGCCTTGGTAGAATATACCGATGGAGAAAAACGATACATCATCGCACAAAACGGATTACAAGTCGGACAAAAATTAACCTCAGGAGAAAATGCATCACCCGAAATTGGGAATGCAATACCGTTATCGAACATCCCATTAGGGACCATCATTTCGTGTATCGAACTGCATCCGGGTAAAGGAGCAGCAATAGCGCGTAGCGCAGGTTCATTTGCACAGCTTATGGCTCGCGATGGAAGATTTGCTACAGTTAAATTACCCTCAGGTGAAACCCGTCTTATTTTAGTAACCTGTATGGCTACTATAGGAGCCGTTTCAAATTCAGACCATCAGTTGCTTGTTTCTGGTAAAGCCGGACGTTCACGTTGGTTAGGAAGAAGACCAAGAACTCGACCCGTTGCCATGAACCCTGTTGACCATCCAATGGGTGGGGGTGAAGGACGTGCCTCTGGAGGACATCCTCGTTCTCGTAAAGGAATACCTGCAAAAGGATATCGAACACGTTCGAAAAAGAAATCAAGTAATAAGTTCATTGTTGAACGTAGAAAAAAATAACAGACTATGGCACGTTCATTAAAAAAAGGACCTTTTGTACATCACAGCCTTGAAAAGAAAGTGATGAAAAACATAGAAGAAAATAAGAAATCCGTGATCAAAACATGGTCACGCGCATCGCTGATCACCCCTGATTTTGTAGGGCAAACGATTGGCGTTCACAACGGGAAAACATTTGTACCTGTATACGTTACTGAAAATATGGTAGGGCATAAACTTGGAGAATTTTCTGCAACACGAAATTTCCGAGGACATGCGGGTGCTAAAAATAAAGGCAAAAAATAAGAGAACTCATGGGAAATCGTAAAAGACTATCAGCGCAAGCCCTCAAAGAGGAAAAGAAAAATCTTGCTTTTGCCAAATTAAATAATTGCCCAACATCGCCACGTAAAATGCGATTAGTTGCCGATCAGGTTAGAGGGGAATCAATAGACAAAGCACTAGCGATTTTAAAATTTAGCCCGAAAGAGGCTTCACGTCGTCTTGAAAAGCTACTTCTTTCTGCCATTTCTAACTGGCAAGCGAAAAACGAAACTGGAGACATAGAAAAAGCAGATTTATACGTATCTGAAATTCGTGTTGATGGAGGTACTATGTTGAAAAGATTACGCCCTGCACCCCAGGGAAGAGCACACCGAATTAGAAAACGTTCCAATCACGTTACCGTAGTATTGGGATCAAATAATACAGAAGCATAAAATGGGACAAAAAACTAACCCTATTGGAAATCGATTAGGAATCATCAGAGGATGGGATTCTAACTGGTACGGAGGTAGAAATTATGGCGATAAAATTGCAGAAGACGATAAAATTCGCAAATACATACACGCCCGTTTATCTAAGGCAAGTGTGTCTAATGTTATTATTGAACGTACTTTAAAAATTATCACAGTTACCATTACTACTGCGCGTCCCGGTATAATTATCGGAAAAGCCGGTCAAGAGGTAGATAAGCTTAAAGAAGAATTACGTAAAATCACAGGTAAGGAAGTACAAATTAACATTTACGAGATTAAGCGTCCTGAATTGGATGCACAATTAGTAGGTGCTAGTATAGCTCGTCAAATTGAGAGCCGTATTTCGTACAGACGTGCCATTAAAATGGCTATTGCTGCTGCAATACGAATGAATGCCGAAGGAATTAAGGTTCAAATCTCAGGTCGATTGAACGGTGCAGAAATGGCGCGTTCGGAATCTTACAAAGAAGGCCGAATTCCCCTGTCTACATTCCGTGCAGATATTGATTATGCACTTGTAGAAGCCCATACTACTTATGGCCGTTTAGGCGTAAAGGTATGGATTATGAAAGGCGAAGTATATGGCAAACGCGAATTGTCTCCTCTTGTAGGGATGACCAAAAAGCAAGGCCAAAATAACCCGGGAGGACCATCAGGTGGTGGAGGACGTCAACGCAGACGTAAATAAATAATAAAGGAGTTTAGATCATGTTACAACCTAAAAAAACAAAATTTAGAAAAGCGCATAAAGGCCGAATGAAAGGTCTTTCTCAACGTGGGCATCAATTATCTAACGGAATGTTTGGGATTAAGGCATTAGACTCTGTCTTTATTACCTCGCGTCAGATTGAAGCTGCTCGTATTGCTGCTACCCGATATATGAAAAGAGAAGGGCAACTTTGGATTAAAATATTTCCGGACAAACCGATCACCAAAAAGCCTCTTGAAGTACGTATGGGGAAAGGAAAAGGAGCACCTGAGTATTTTGTGGCCGTTACAAAAGCCGGTCGTATTATGTTTGAGGTTGCAGGAGTACCCTACGATGTAGCTAAAGAAGCATTGCGTTTAGCAGCACAAAAATTACCCGTAAAAACAAAATTTGTAGTCGCTCGTGATTACGAGGCATAAGATTAGGAACTATGAAACAATCAGAAATAGTAAATCTTTCTAAAGAAGACATTCTCGACAAGTTGTCAGAGTTTCGCAAGCAATTAGCAGAGTTAAAAATGACCCATGCAATTTCACCTCTTGAGAACCCGACGCAAATTAAAAATTTGAGAAGAACTGTGGCACGTTTAAACACCGCCCTATCAAATATTGAAGCATAAGCGAATATGGAAACAAGAAATTTAAGAAAAGAACGTATAGGTGTGGTGACCAGTAATAAAATGGACAAATCCATTGTTGTTTCTGAAGTAAAGCGCGTAAAGCATCCCATGTACGGAAAATTCGTTTTGAAGACCAAAAAATATACAGCACACGATGAAAAAAACGAATGTAACATTGGAGATACTGTAAAGATTATGGAAACACGACCAATGAGCAAATCAAAATGCTGGAGAATGGTTGAAATTATAGAAAGAGCGAAGTAAGATGATACAACAAGAATCAAGACTTAAAGTAGCGGATAACACAGGTGCCAAGGAGGTACTTACCATCCGTGTTTTAGGAGGAACCAAAAGACGCTATGCTTCTATTGGGGATAAAATTGTAGTGACTGTAAAAGAAGCTTCGCCTTCTGGAACTGTCAAAAAAGGTCAAGTATCAACTGCAGTAGTAGTTCGTACAAAAAAAGAAGTGCGTAGACCCGATGGATCTTATATCCGTTTTGATGAAAATGCATGTGTATTGCTCAACCCTACCGGAGAAATGAGAGGTACACGCGTATTTGGACCCGTTGCACGTGAACTTCGAGATAAGCAGTTTATGAAAATTGTATCACTAGCCCCCGAGGTATTATAATTTACGACTAATGGCGACAAAAATAAAAATCAAAAAAGGAGATACCGTTCGAGTAATCACGGGTTCTCAAAAAGGTAAAGAAGGAGCTGTATTGCGTATTTTACCTCAAGTCAATAAAGCAATTGTAGAGGGAATTAATGTGGTAAAAAAACACAATAAACCCAATGCACAAAATCCTCAAGGAGGTATAACAGAAAAGGAAGCACCGATTCATATTTCTAACTTGTCCTTACTCACTGCCGATGGCAAAACAACTCGAGTAGGATATCGTGTAGAAGGAGAATCTAAAGTACGTGTTGCCAAAAAATCGGATGAAGTTATTTAATCATGAGCTATACACCTAGACTTAAAAAAGAATACAACGATCGGATCGTTGCCGTTTTAAAAGAAATGTTTAGCTACAGCAGTGTAATGCAAGTACCTAAACTAGAAAAAATTGTACTGAGTCGTGGCGTTGGAGCTGCGGTTGCGGATAAAAAATTAATCGATCATGCGGTTGATGAGTTAACCCTTATCACAGGACAAAAGGCGGTTTCTACACTTTCTAAAAAAGATGTTGCCTCCTTTAAATTGAGAAAAGGAATGCCCATCGGCGCTAAAGTAACCCTTCGCGGTGAACGTATGTACGAATTTCTAGACCGCTTAGTTACTACTGCCTTACCTCGTGTTCGTGATTTTCAAGGTGTGAAAGCTACTGGTTTTGACGGCAGAGGAAATTATACACTAGGCATTACCGAACAAATAATCTTTCCAGAAATTGATATTGATAAAGTAAACCGTATCAATGGAATGGACATCACATTTGTGACTTCTGCTGAAACTGACCAAGAGGCTAAGTCATTGTTAACCGAACTAGGAATCCCATTTAAAAAGAATTAATATGGCTAAAGAATCCATGAAAGCGCGCGAACGCAAACGCGCTAAAACTGTTGCCAAATACGCTGAAAAACGCAAAGCATTAAAAGAAGCTGGAGATTACGAAGCACTTCAAAAGTTGCCTCGAAACGCCTCTCCAATTCGCATGCATAACCGTTGTAAAATCACAGGAAGACCCAAAGGCTATATTCGTCAATTTGGAATTTCTCGTGTAACCTTCCGAGAAATGGCAAACAAAGGTTTAATTCCTGGAGTAACAAAAGCCAGTTGGTAAAATAATAGTTAAACGATATGATCACAGATCCAATAGCCGATTTTTTAACACGCTTACGAAACGCCAACAGTGCGGGTCACCGCGTCGTTTCTATCCCTGCATCAAAAATCAAAAAAGCAATTACGCAAATTCTTTTTGATCAGGGCTTTATTTTGAGTTATAAATTCGAAGAAACAGAAAATCCTCAAGGGAATATTAAAATAGCCTTGAAATACGATCAGATGACGAAAGAACCCGTTATCAAAAAAATACAACGTATCAGTACACCTGGTCTACGCCAATATGCATCTTCAGACAATTTACCCCGTGTTCTTAACGGACTAGGGATTTCAATTGTATCTACTTCAAAAGGAGTAATGACTGGAAAGCAAGCTACAAAGCAGAACGTAGGTGGGGAGTTAATTTGTTACGTATACTAAAAGAAAGAATTAGCCATGTCAAGAATAGGAAACAATCCGATTACAATACCCGAAGGCGTGACCGTTGATATTCAGCCTACTCATATTACTGTTAAAGGTAAAATGGGAGAGTTAACACAAGAATACAGCGAGGTTGAACTCAAGGTTGAAGACAATGTAATCACCCTAGTACGTCCTTCTGAAAAGAAATCAGTAAAAGCAAAGCACGGTTTGTACCGCGCCTTAATAGCCAATATGATTGAAGGTGTAAGCGAAGGTTTTATTAAACAATTAGAACTTGTTGGGGTAGGATACCGAGCCAGTAATCAAGGTCAAAAACTTGATCTTGCCTTAGGTTATTCACACAATATCCTTTTTGAAATTGCTCCTGAAGTTAAGTTGGAGACCATTTCTGAAAAAGGAAAAAACCCGATTGTAAAGCTTAGTTCACATGACAAGCAATTGTTAGGATTTGTGGCCGCTAAGATTCGTTCTTTCAGAAAGCCAGAGCCTTACAAAGGAAAAGGAATAAAATTTGTGGGTGAACAAATCCGCAGAAAAGCAGGTAAATCAGCATAATAAGAAATCATGGGTTTAACAAAATTAGAACGCAGAGATCGAATTCGCAGAAGAATTCGCAAAATTATTACCGGAACAAGCACCAAGCCGCGTATGTCTGTTTTTAGAAGCAATAAGGAGATTTATGCTCAACTTATTGATGATCAGACGGGAAAAACCTTGGTAGCGGCCTCTTCACGTGATAAGGAAACTCAAGATGCAAAACTCAATACAAAAATTGAGGTTGCCGCTCATGTTGGAAAACGCTTTGGTGAATTAGCCGCAAAAGCAGGGATTTATGAAATCAATTTTGACCGAGGAGGATATTTATACCACGGTAGAGTAAAAGCACTTGCTGATGGTGCTCGTGAAGGAGGATTAAAATTTTAATAGCATATGTATCAAGATTATAAAAACGTAGAACTTGTAAAACCCGCCGGTTTAGAATTAAAAGACCGTTTAGTGGGTGTGCAACGGGTGACCAAAGTAACTAAAGGAGGCCGTGCCTTTGGATTTTCCGCAATTGTTGTTGTTGGAGATGAAAACGGTGTGGTAGGCCAAGGCTTAGGGAAATCAAAAGAGGTTTCTGAAGCCATTGCCAAAGCGGTTGAAGACGCTAAAAAGAATTTAGTTCGTATCCCTATCGAAAAAGGGACCATACCCCATGAACAAAAAGGGAAATACGGTGGCGCTCGCGTTTTCTTAAAGCCTGCATCAGAAGGTACAGGAGTTATAGCAGGAGGTGCTGTACGTGCGGTACTAGAAGCCGTTGGGATTCATAATGTATTATCAAAATCTCAAGGTTCTTCAAACCCACATAACGTAGTAAAAGCAACCTTCGATGCATTATTGCAATTGAGAAGCCCTCAACGAATTGCTGCACAACGCGGTATTTCAATTGGTAAAGTATTTAATGGATAACCATGGCACAAATTAAAATCAAACAAGTAAAAAGTAGTATCAAGCGTTTAGCGACACAAAAGCGTACGCTAGAATCACTGGGATTACGCGGAATAGGTAAAGAAGTGACTCATGAGGCTACACCCAATATATTGGGCATGATTAAAAAAGTAAAACATTTAGTAACGGTTACCGAAGTATAATTAAAAGAACATGAGTTTAGAAAATTTAAAACCTGCAGCAGGATCGACAACTAGATCGGGCAAACGAGTAGGAAGAGGTCAAGCTTCTGGAAAAGGAGGAACCGCTGCACGAGGTCATAAGGGAGCTAAGTCTCGCTCAGGGTATTCAAAAAAGATTGGTTTTGAAGGAGGTCAGATGCCTCTTCAACGTCGTGTTCCTAAATTTGGTTTTAAGAACATAAACCGTAAAGAATACCTCGCTATCAATTTGGATGATCTTCAAGCGTTAGTTAACGACAAAAAAATTAGCAAAGAACTCTCTCATGAGCAAATGATAAGTTTGCGCTTAGTTCATAAAAATGACTTGGTAAAAATTCTAGGTCGTGGAACCCTTGAGAGTCCAATTAAAGTTTCAGCTCATAAATTTTCCGCTACTGCCAAGGCTGCAATAGAAGCTGCCGGTGGTGAAGTGGTAACCCTTTAACGTTTCTCCTCAATGAAAAAAGTTTTAGAAACCTTATACAATATCTACCGAATCGAAGAATTACGTGAACGTATCATTCTTACTTTGGGTATGTTATTGGTTTACCGTATTGGCGCACAGGTTGTATTGCCTGGTATTGATTCTGTTCAACTGGCAGATTTAAGCAGTCGTGCTGATGGTGCCGGTCTTCTAGGACTTTTAAATGCATTTACAGGAGGGGCATTTGCTAACGCTTCCGTTTTTGCTTTGGGTATTATGCCTTACATATCTGCCTCTATTGTAGTGCAGTTAATGGGGATTGCCGTGCCTTATCTGCAGAAACTTCAAAAAGAAGGTGAAAGTGGACGTAAAAAAATCAATCAGATTACCCGATGGTTAACCATTTTAATCTGTGTTGTTCAAGCGCCTGCTTATTTATACGGTTTAAGTGCCTTAGGTGTTCCGGATAGCGCATTCGTTTTAGGAAGAGGCCCGCTCTTTATTATCTCTTCTGTTATTATTCTCGTTACGGGAACCATCTTTGCCATGTGGCTAGGTGAAAAAATTACAGATAAAGGAATAGGAAATGGGATCTCCCTTTTAATAATGGTTGGTATTATTGCGAACCTACCTTTGTCTTTTGCACAAGAATTTGTGTCTCGAGTTACAGAAAATAACGGAGGGTTAATGCTGGTTCTTATTGAATTGGTACTTTGGATTGTGATTATCATCTTTTGTATACTCTTGATCTTAGCCATCCGACGTATTCCTGTTCAATATGCCAGACGACAAGCGGGAGGAGCAACTGCAGATAGAACCGTTTACGGATCCCGTCAATACATTCCTTTACGATTAAATGCATCAGGGGTAATGCCCATCATCTTTGCACAAGCCATAATGTTTGCCCCTGCTTATGTAGGAGGAATTATGGGGGACTCAGATGCTGGACAATGGTTGCAAACCAACTTTTCCGATATTTTTGGATTGTGGTATAATTTAGTATTTGCCTTATTAATTGTTGTTTTCACCTTTTTCTACACAGCAATTACAGTACCGACAAATAAAATGTCAGATGATTTAAAACGAAGCGGAGGATTTATTCCTGGGATACGTCCTGGAAATGAAACTTCAGAATATTTAGATACCGTAATGTCACACATTACCTTCCCCGGATCACTTTTCCTAGCCGCAATTGCTGTTTTTCCGGCAGTGGTTGTAAAGCTAATTGGAATCCAACAAGGGTGGGCTTTATTTTACGGAGGTACTTCACTACTAATTTTAGTAGGAGTTGCCATAGATACAATACAACAAGTTAATTCCTATTTGTTAAACCGTCATTACGATGGATTAATGAAAACGGGTAAAACAAGACGCAGTTCAATATAATATGGCCAAACAAGCTGCAATAGAACAAGAAGGTACCATCATCGAAGCATTATCAAATGCAATGTTTCGTGTTGAGTTGGAAAATGGCCATGTGGTAACCGCTCACATTTCGGGTAAAATGCGTTTGCATTATATCAAATTATTGCCCGGTGATAAAGTTAAACTTGAAATGAGTCCTTATGACCTTTCAAAAGCACGGATAACCTTTAGGTTTTAATTTACAGAAGATAAAAGCATGAAAGTAAGAGCATCATTAAAGAAACGCAGTGCAGACTGCAAGATCGTACGACGAAAAGGACGTTTGTATGTGATTAATAAGAAAAATCCTAGATTCAAACAAAGACAAGGTTAATTATGGCTAGAATATCAGGAGTAGACATTCCCAAGCAAAAGAGAGGCGTTATTGCCCTCACCTATATTTTCGGTGTCGGTAAAAGCCGTGCACAAACCATTTTACAAACAGCTAAAGTGGATGAAAATAAAAAAGTAATGGACTGGACCGATGATGAAACCGGGCGTATCCGTGAAGCGGTAGCGAGTTTCAAAATTGAAGGAGAACTTCGTTCAGAAATCCAGTTAAATATCAAACGCTTGATGGACATTGGGTGCTATCGTGGTATCCGTCACAGAGCTGGACTTCCTTTACGTGGCCAGAGAACAAAAAACAACTCACGTACACGAAAAGGAAAACGTAAGACTGTAGCAAACAAAAAGAAAGCAACTAAATAATAGTTCGTAATTATGGCAAAAACAACGAGCAAAAAGAGAAAAGTAAATGTTGAATCTATTGGAGAGGCGCATATCAATGCCTCTTTTAATAACATCATCATTTCATTAACAAACACTAAAGGAGAAGTTATTTCCTGGTCTTCAGCCGGTAAAATGGGCTTTAGAGGATCAAAGAAAAACACGCCTTATGCAGCGCAAACCGCCGCAGAAGATTGTGCAAAAGTCGCTCAAGAAGCTGGATTGCGAAAAGTAAAAGTCTTTGTTAAAGGTCCTGGTAATGGACGCGAATCAGCAATTCGAACTCTTCATAACAACGGTATAGAAGTGATGGAAATTGTTGATGTAACGCCACTACCACACAATGGATGTAGACCTCCAAAAAGAAGAAGAGTATAAGTATAATCCTTTGTTCGCTAAAACGTACTATCGAAGGAAGTGACCTTAATTCATAGTAAAGCGAACAGTAAAAAACCCTAATATGGCAAGATATATTGGTCCAAAAACTAAAATCGCTCGTAAATTTGGCGAGCCCATTTTCGGAGAAGATCGTTCTTTCGAAAAACGCAACTACCCTCCTGGTCAGCACGGAATGGCTAAAAAGAGAGGAAAGAAAAGTGAATACGCAGTCCAGTTAATGGAAAAGCAAAAGGCAAAATTCAGTTATGGAATTTTAGAGCGTCAATTCCGAAATCTTTTTGAAAAAGCAAGTCGCAGCAAAGGAGTTACCGGTGAAGTTTTACTTCAACTGTGTGAATCTCGTTTAGACAACGTGGTTTATCGATTTGGCCTTTCTTCTTCTCGAAGCGGTGCCCGTCAATTGGTAACCCACCGTCATATTACGGTAAACGGTTCCATTTTAAATATACCCTCTTATCAAGTAAAAGTTGGGGACGTAATTGGGGTTAGAGAGAAATCGAAAACGATGAACATCATCATAGAAGCGACCTCAAAAGACAATTCAACTTACGAATGGTTAAGTTGGAACAGCGCAACGCTAGAAGGAACTTTTGTAAGTATTCCTGAGCGTATACAGATTCCTGAAAACATAAAGGAACAACTCATAGTAGAACTTTACTCTAAATAAGCAAACGGAAGCACATTATGGCAATATTGAATTTTCAAAAACCCGATAAAGTAATCATGATCGATTCATCTGAGTTCGAAGGCAGATTTGAATTTCGTCCTCTAGAACCCGGCTATGGATTGACTGTAGGTAATGCGTTGCGACGTGTTTTACTTTCTTCCCTTGAAGGATTTGCAATTACTTCAGTAAAACTTGATAAAGTAGAACATGAATTTTCTACCATATCAGGTGTCGTTGAAGATGTAACAGAAATTATTTTAAACTTGAAGCAAGTACGTTTCAAGCGCCAAATAGATGAAATCGAAAACGAAAAAGTAACCCTATCAATTGGTGGGCAAGAACAGCTAAAAGCGGCTGATTTCCAAAAGTTTATTTCAGGATTCCAAGTATTAAACCCAGATTTAGTAATCTGTAACTTGGAAAAAAATGTACAGTTCAACATGGAAATTACCATTGAAAAAGGACGTGGATATGTGCCTGCTGAAGAAAACAAAAAACCAAATGCAGAAATTGGTGTGATTGCTATTGATTCGGTTTTTACACCCATCAAAAATGTAAAATACAGCATTGAAAACTATCGTGTAGAACAAAAAACAGACTACGAAAAGCTGATTTTTGAAATCATTTCTGATGGTTCTATTCATCCTAAAGATGCGCTTACGGAAGCCGCTAAAACGCTAATCCATCATTTCTTATTATTTTCTGATGAGCGTATAACTTTAGAAGCTGATGAAATTGCACAAACCGAAACCTATGATGAAGAGTCATTACACATGCGTCAGTTGTTAAAAACGAAGCTAGTGGATATGGACTTATCCGTACGTGCCTTAAACTGTTTAAAAGCGGCTGAGGTTGATACGTTAGGTGACTTGGTATCATACAATAAAAACGATTTAATGAAATTTAGAAATTTTGGTAAAAAATCGTTAACCGAACTGGAAGAATTGGTAGTGTTAAAAGGACTTTCCTTTGGAATGGATCTATCAAAATACAAACTCGATAAGGACTAAACATTTTTAAAGTAAAAAAATGAGACACAGAAAAAAAGTAATGCATTTGGGGCGCAAAACGGCGCACAGAAAATCGATGTTAGCCAATATGGCTTGTTCTTTGATTGAACACAAACGCATTAACACTACGCTCACTAAAGCCAAAGCATTAAAACAGTTTGTAGAGCCAATAGTAACTAAATCAAAATCCGATACTACTCATAATCGTCGCTTAGCCTTCTCTGCCTTACGCAGTAAAGAAGCCGTTTCTGAACTGTTCAGAGAAATAGCCGTAAAAGTAGGCGATCGACCTGGGGGGTATACCCGTATTATCAAACTTGGAAATCGTTTGGGAGATAACGCAGATATGGCGATGATAGAATTGGTAGATTTCAATGAAATCTACAATTCTGAGGAGAAAGCCAAAAAGAAAACTCGTCGACGCGGTGGCGCTAAGGCAAAATCATCAGCTCCTGAAGCTGAAGCTGCGAAAAGCGAAACGGTTGTTGCTAAAGAAGAACCCAAAGCAGAAGTTGCACCCCAAAAAGAAGCGGCTGCACCTGAAGTAACAAACGAAGAGGAAAACCCTAAAGAAGAGTAAGATTTGAAATTTCTTAATCAACCCCAAAAACATAAAAGGATAAACGTTTCAGTTTATCCTTTTTTTTGGTTTATTTTGTAGCTAAAATCATGATGTATAGAACTAGAAAGAAAGCCTTTGTCCTGCTAGCGGATGGTACAAAATTTTTTGGAAAATCCATCGGAATTGAAGGCAGTGCATTTGGAGAGATTTGTTTTAACACCGGAATGACGGGGTACCAAGAAATATTTACTGACCCCTCTTATTATGGTCAAATAATGGTCACCACTAATGCCCATATCGGGAATTATGGTATAGTAGAGGATGAAGCTCAATCTTCAGGAGTAACGATAGCCGGTCTTATTTGTAAAAATTTCAGTTACCCTTTTTCAAGACCCCTGGCCGATGATTCATTGTATGCCTATCTCGAACGGAGAAAGGTAGTCACCGTATCGGATGTGGATACCCGTGCATTGGTGAATTACATTCGCAAAAACGGAGCGATGAATGCGGTAATTTCTACTGAAATTGAAAAAGAGGACCAACTTCGCGAACAACTGAATCAAGCGCCAGATATGGAAGGCCTAGAATTGGCTTCCAAAGTTTCCACTGCGGAACCCTACACTGTTGGAAATCCTGAAGCATCAATTAAAATTGCAGCGCTAGACTTAGGAATAAAAAAGAACATCCTTGACCACATGGTTGCCCGTGATATGCACGTAAAAGTCTTTCCTTACAATACTCCTTTTGAGACTTTAGCTGAATGGAATCCGGACGGTTATTTTATATCGAATGGCCCTGGAGATCCACAACCCTTAAAAGAAGCCCAAGAGGTGGCTAAACAAATTTTAGCCCACAATAAACCCTTGTTTGGTATTTGTTTAGGGCATCAAGTTATTGCCTTAGCCAACGGTATCCCTACATTTAAAATGTTTAATGGGCATCGGGGAATCAACCATCCCGTAAAAAACCTTCTCACAGGAAAAGGAGAGATTACTTCTCAAAACCATGGGTTTGCTGTAGAGTTTGAAGCCGCCAAAGCCCACCCTGAAATAGAAATAACGCATGTGCACTTAAATGACCATACCTTAGCAGGGATGCGAATGAAAACCAAAAAATGTTTCTCGGTACAATACCACCCTGAAGCGGGTCCCGGACCTAATGACGCTACGTATTTATTTGACACTTTTAAATCGTATATCACAAATTCATAAAAAATAAAAACCAAAATTTAATTTAAACTCATGAGTATTATTATTAACGTACATGCCAGACAGATTTTTGATTCACGCGGAAACCCAACCGTTGAAGTGGATGTATTGACTGAAAACGGGATTTTAGGAAGAGCTGCTGTACCCTCCGGAGCTTCAACAGGTGAGCATGAAGCGGTAGAATTACGCGATGGCGGAAAAGACTATATGGGCAAAGCCGTTACAAAAGCGGTGGGTCACGTTAATACAATAATTGCTCAAGAATTAATAGGAATGTCCGTCTTTGAACAAGAAATGATTGACAAAACCATGATTGATTTAGACGGTACACCCAACAAATCAAAACTAGGTGCGAATGCCATTTTAGGGGCTTCACTCGCAGTAGCTAAGGCCGCTGCCAACGAACTAGGATTACCTTTGTATCGCTACGTCGGCGGGGTTCATGCGAAAACTTTGCCCGTACCCATGATGAATATTATCAACGGGGGATCGCACTCTGATGCGCCTATTGCTTTTCAAGAATTTATGGTAATGCCCGTTGGTGCTGCATCGTTTTCCCAGGCCATGAAAATGGGTTCCGAAATATTTCACCATTTAAAAAAGGTATTACACGATCGGAATTTAAGTACAGCCGTGGGAGATGAAGGAGGTTTTGCACCCACTTTAGAGGGCACCGAAGACGCCCTAGAAACCATTATCAAGGCAATTGAAAATGCAGGCTATAAGGCGGGTTCAGAAGTAATGATAGCCTTAGATTGTGCTGCAGCTGAATTTTATAATGGAGGCGTTTATGATTATACCCTTTTTGAAGGAAAAAGCGGAGTGAAACGTTCTTCAGAAGAGCAAGCAGATTACCTAGCTTCTCTTTGTGCGCAATATCCTATTATTTCAATTGAAGACGGAATGGACGAAAACGATTGGGACGGATGGAAATACCTGACTCAAAAAATTGGTGATAAAGTTCAATTGGTTGGTGATGATTTATTTGTTACCAATGTAACACGTCTTAGCCAGGGTATTGAAAATCGAATTGCAAATTCAATTTTAATCAAAGTAAATCAAATTGGTACGCTATCAGAAACCATTGCTGCGGTTGAAATGGCCCATCGGGCAGGGTATACTTCTGTGATGTCGCATCGCTCTGGAGAAACTGAAGACAACACCATAGCTGACCTTGCTGTAGCGCTAAACACGGGTCAAATTAAAACCGGTTCCGCTTCACGAAGTGACCGTATGGCAAAATACAACCAGTTGCTTCGTATTGAAGAAGCGCTAGATGCACAAGCTTATTTTCCAGGAAAAAAGGCGTTTAACCATTAATAATAAACCGATTTTAAATAGAAGTTTAATCGACAAAATTAAAACTCAAACCCATGAGTGAAACTGTAAAACTAACTTATAACAATTCAACTTATGAATTTCCTCTGGTTGAGGGTTCCGAGAATGAGAAAGGGATTGATATTAAATCCCTTCGAACTCAAACGGGACTAATCACCTACGATCCGGGATATAAAAACACAGGGTCGTGTCAAAGTTCCATTACCTTTCTTGACGGGGAAGAGGGGGTATTACGGTATAGAGGATATTCTATTGAAGATTTGTCTGAAAAATCTTCATTTATTGAAGTAGCCTTTTTGTTGATTTTTGGGTCGTTACCAACACCCGAGGAAATGGAAAAGTTTAATCGTGAAATTTCACAATCAGCGATTGTTGATGAGGATGTAAAAACGATACTTAAAAGTTTTCCAAAATCAGCACACCCCATGGGAGTGCTTTCTTCGTTAACGTCAGCCTTAATTGCCTTTAACCCTTCTTCTGTTGATGTAGAATCTGAAGAAGAAATGCGGGAAGCCATTATTATGTTGATGGCTAAATTTCCAATACTGGCATCATGGGCACTTCGAAAAGTAAAAGGATTGCCTTTAAACTACTCCAACCCAACATTAAGTTATGTGGAGAATATTGCCCAGATGATGTTTAAACAACCGCATCAAGACTATGTGCCGAGTAAGGTAGTAGTGAATGCCTTAAATAAACTACTCATTCTGCATGCAGACCATGAACAAAACTGTTCCACATCAACGGTTCGTATAGTAGGTTCATCTCACGCCGGACTATTTGCTTCGGTTTCAGCGGGTATTTCTGCCCTTTGGGGCCCTCTTCACGGAGGAGCCAATCAAGCCGTTTTGGAAATGCTTGAAGCCATTCAAAAAGATGGTGGAGACACCAAAAAATATATGGCAAAAGCCAAGGATAAAAATGACCCTTTCCGACTTATGGGATTTGGGCATAGGGTGTATAAAAACTTTGATCCAAGAGCAAGAATAATAAAAAAGGCAGCCGATGAACTACTTCAGGAATTGGGAATAAATGACCCTATTTTAGAAATTGCAAAAGGGTTAGAAAAAGAGGCTCTTAGTGATCCTTACTTTGTAGAACGAAAACTCTATCCTAATGTTGACTTTTACTCGGGGATTATTTATAGAGCACTGGGTATTCCTACGGAAATGTTTACCGTAATGTTTGCCCTTGGTCGCTTACCGGGTTGGATTGCTCAGTGGCTTGAAATGCGAAAAAACAACGAACCCATTGGCCGCCCACGTCAGATTTATACAGGAGAAAACCATCGCTCGTTATAAAACGATTATAAATCTTCAATAGAAGGGGGGCTCATTCTCGCTTTTTCAGCACTTATTTTTTTGAAAAAAGTATGGATAGAAGGACTGTCGGCTACCACTTTTACGAATTGATGATCTTGGTATAAACTATATTCATTTGCCTTCCCTTTATACAGATTGAGTTTGTAATAGGGAATAATAAGACCATAGGTTTCTAAAAGACTTCGAAAGCGAATGATAATTCCTTTTGGGCGTAATTCAATATTGCACTGATTACTATTCTGATCTAGAATTAAAAGCGAATAAATTTCTTTTGAGCAACTGCTTATGGTCAGTTTAGGCGATCCAATGCCCCCCATTTTCCATCGCTGTTGTAAAGTAAAGGGTTTGCCTAGGGCGGTATCTATTTTTAATTTAAGTTTCGGATCATTATAGGAAAGGTTACTCAACATGCCCTAAAGATAAGGTGAATAATCATCTGGGGATAATCGATTCATAATAATTATCTTTGCGCATATTTTTACTCCATGAGTGCATACTTGCAGCAACAGCTTTCACCAGTTATTCAATCTTATTTTGAAGCGCATCAGACGATTCAACCGGAATCATTTGAATTTCAGTCCACTCGTAAAGATTTTAAGGGCGATACAACCGTATTGATTTTTCCTTTGGCGACTCAGGTAAAAATGAACCCAGAGGCATTAGGGAATGCAATTGGAGCCTATTTAAAAGAGAATTCAAATGATGTAGCCGATTTCAATGTGGTAAAAGGATTTTTAAATTTGGTTCTCACCGATCAGTTTTACCTCGAACAATTTCAGTCAATTTACAGCACACCCCACTTCGGGCACATAAAGCCCACACAAAACTCACCCACCCTTATGGTTGAGTTTTCTTCACCCAATACCAACAAACCCTTACACTTGGGTCATATTCGAAATAATGTGTTAGGCTATGCCGTGGCCAATATTTTAGAAGCCAATGGAAATCACGTTGTAAAAACACAAATAATTAATGATCGTGGAATTCACATATGTAAGTCAATGGTGGCTTGGCTTACTTATGGAAATGGAGAAACCCCTGCATCTTCAGGCCTTAAAGGAGATCATTTAGTAGGAAAGTATTATGTGATTTTTGATGCAGAATACAAAAAACAAATTCAAGCTTTGATAGCCCAAGGGCACTCTGAAGAAGAAGCAAAACAAAACGCCCCCTTACTTCTTGAAGCTCAAGAAATGCTGCGTAAGTGGGAATCAAATGAGGAAGAGGTTCGAAGTTTGTGGCGTACTATGAACGAATGGGTATACAGTGGTTTTAGTTCAACCTATAGCCATCTTGGGGTAACCTTTGACTCTTATTATTACGAAAGCGATACCTATTTGTTAGGAAAAGATACTATTGCCAAAGGATTGGATAGGGGAGTATTGTATACTAAAGAGGACGGTTCTGTTTGGATTGATTTAACTGAGGAAGGATTGGATGAAAAATTACTCTTGCGATCAGACGGTACATCAGTTTACATGACTCAAGATTTAGGAACTGCCCAAAAACGTTTCGAGGATGTTCCTTCGCTTTCAGGGATGGTTTATACGGTAGGGAATGAACAAGATTATCATTTCAAGGTATTGTTTCTCATCCTCAAAAAATTAGGCTATTCATGGGCAGATTCCCTATACCACCTAAGTTACGGAATGGTTGACTTGCCTAGTGGTAAAATGAAAAGTAGGGAGGGAACTGTGGTTGATGCGGACGACCTTATGAAGGCTATGGAATCGGAAGCCGAAAGAATCGCTACATCGGCAGGGAAATTAGAGGCCTTGACGGAAGACCAAAAAGAAGCGCTCTATACCGTTTTAGGGCTGGGGGCATTAAAATATTTTATCTTAAAGGTAGACCCCAAAAAAAGAATTTTATTTGACCCCGAAGCTTCAATTGATTTTAACGGCAATACCGGACCTTTTATTCAGTATACACATGCACGTATCAAAACACTTTTGCAACGTGTAGGGGCTGCTACTATATCATGGGATGCCCAGCTTGAGCTCGACCCACGAGAACGAGAAGTAATTAAGCAGTTGTCACGATACCCTGAAACCCTTCAGCAAGCCGCTCTTCAGTATAGTCCTGCTGTTGTAGCCAACTATATATATGATCTTGTAAAGGCGTACAATGGATTTTATCAAAACATTTCAATTCTAGGGAGTAAGGATTCCCAACTAAAGAATTTTAGGGTAGCCCTGTCTCAGAAAGTAGCTGGAGTAATAGCGAGCTCTTGTGGCTTGTTAGGGATTGCGGTCCCAGATCGTATGTAAAAAAAAAATCGCTCCTAGGAGCGATTCTTTTTTTCTTTTTCATAAAAGTTTTAACCCAAATAGGATTATTTAGATTGAACAGCTAGGTTGTAAACTACTAAACCAAATCCAATCTTGTTGATAGCATCACCAACGTTGTAGATAACGTCCATTGGAAGTCCTCCAAAGATTCCGCTATACCAACCTTCAGTTCCAGCCATGTATCCGATAGGATAGATTGCCCATCCTACTAGTACAAACCAACATAAAGTTTTGTGAGCAGATTGAACTGCACCACCTGCCGCAGCAGCTAATTTAGATGCACCACCAAGCCAAATTTCATAAACAATCCAGAAATAAGCTAGACCTGAAATAAGTCCCCAAACTGCGGGTCCAGTTCCTGTGGTGTGAACAGCTTCTCCAAAGTAACCTGTTACAAGCATTACCATAGAAGCGAAAATCATTTTCCACATTAACTGTTTTGTTGCTCCTGCAGCCTTAAGAATTAAATAAAACTCAACGCACATTAGCGGCACAGTAAGTACCCAATCTACATAACGGAAGAAAGTGGGTGATGTGGCATTTGTTGCCCAATAGTCACGCATATACCAATAGTGTACAGCAGCAATGAACGTAATTAAACCAGATACCAAAATAGAAGTTCTCCACTTGTTGTCAAACGAGTTCATTGATAAGAAGAAGAAGGCAGAGGCTGCCATCATTGCCATACATCCTACGAAGAAGGTAAACCCAACGTAGTCATCTGTAGCCATTGCTGGTGCTACAGTCATTAAACTTAGAATTTTTTCCATGATTAAATCAATTATTTATTTTTGTTTAGATAAATTTAGAAAAAATTAAACTTACTTACTATTTTATTTGAAATAATTTTAACAAAACAGGCTAACACACTCATTTACAATGAATAAATATTTTAAGATTTCTTTCGGGATTACCCTGTTTGTGGCCCTATTTTCTATATTCTTGCCAATATCCATTCAAAATATTCTTGCCGGTTTGGGAATATTAACAGTGGGAATTTTGCATGGCGCCAATGATTTAAAAATACTAACTTCCTTAAAATCAAGCACTAAGTATAAAAAAAGAGATTATTTCCTTATTTATATAGGAGTGGTACTATTGGGTATCGCCGTATTTTACTTTTTTCCCTCTGCAGGCTTACTCACTTTTGTTGGGGTAAGTTGTTATCATTTTGGTGAACAGCATTGGGAGGGAAAACTGAACCCCGCCCTACATCCCTTTCCCTTTTTTACGCTCTATGGGGCGTTACTTTTTTTTCTATTGTTTACCTTCCAGTATGAGGATACCCTGGCGGTGGTGAGTCAAATTTCATCAGTTACCCTTTCCTTTTCCTTTTTTTGGATGACACTTGGCTTATTGTGCTTACTTTTTTTTCTCACCCTATTTCGTTACGTAAAATCCTTTTCTCAGATTTTTATGGAATTGGGATTATTAATTGTCTTGTCCATTTTATTTGCTAACGCAAGCCTGCTTTTTGGGTTTGCTTTTTATTTTGTTGTGTGGCACAGCATCCCCTCATTACAAGAACAAATAAGCTACTTATATCCTTCTTCCTCATCGTTCCCCTTATATCAATACTTTAAATCTGCTGCGCTCTATTGGATCATGGCTCTTCTAGGGCTTCTTTTTGCCTATTACTATATAGGAGTGACTGAAAAGAATTTTTTAGCATTATTTTTCTCCTTCTTGGCAGCAATTACGTTTCCCCATGTGGTGGTAATTGGTAGAATGTTTCGTCGTAAAAAAGAGCATGAAGATTAATCCCTTTGCATTCCTTATTTTTGTGAATCTAAAATCAACTCATTTCAAGCATGTTTGACAATTTAAGCAGTAAGCTCGATAAAGCCTTTCAAGTATTAAAAGGTCACGGAAAGATTACAGAAATCAATGTTGCTGAAACCTTAAAAGAAGTACGGCGCGCTTTACTTGATGCGGATGTTAATTTTAAAATAGCAAAAGAGTTTACCCAAAAAGTAAAAGAAAAAGCACTGGGTCAAGAAGTTTTGACAAGTTTACAACCGGGGCAACTTTTGGTAAAAATTGTTAAAGATGAATTGACCGCCCTTATGGGGGCTGAGGCTGTTGGACTAAATTTAGAGGGTAGCCCTGCTGTACTTTTGATGTCGGGTTTACAGGGTTCGGGAAAAACCACCTTTACGGGAAAACTCGCCCTACACTTACAAAACAAACATAAAAAAAAACCCTTATTGGTAGCCTGTGATGTTTATCGTCCGGCGGCAATTGATCAATTGAGGGTTGTTGCTGAGCAAGTGGGTGTTGCCCTTTATGAAGATCGGGAAGAAAAAAACCCCGTTAAAATTGCATTAGCCGCACTAGCAAAGGCCAAAGAAGACAAGCACGATGTTGTTATTATTGATACGGCCGGTAGATTGGCAGTAGATGAAGTATTGATGGATGAGATTAAAGCCATTCACCAGGCGGTAACCCCTTCTGAAACCCTTTTTGTGGTTGATTCCATGACGGGTCAAGATGCGGTAAACACCGCAAAAGCCTTTCACGACGTTTTAAATTTTGACGGAGTGGTGCTCACCAAATTGGATGGTGATACCCGTGGGGGAGCAGCACTTTCCATAAAATCGGTGGTAGACAAACCCATAAAATTTATAGGTACAGGCGAAAAAATGGAAGCCCTTGATGTTTTCTATCCTGAACGAATGGCCGACCGTATTTTGGGAATGGGGGATGTTGTTTCCTTGGTGGAACGGGCTCAAGATCAATTTGACGAGGAGCAAGCAAGAAGAATCAGTAAGAAAATTGCCAAAAACCAGTTGGGCTATGATGATTTTTTAGCACAGATTCAACAGGTTAAAAAAATGGGGAACATGAAAGACCTTATGGGGATGATCCCGGGGATGAGCAAAATGATGAAAGGGGTAGACATTGATGACAATGCGTTTCAATCCATCGAAGTGATTATCGGCTCAATGACCCCCAGAGAACGTGCCCAGCCCCAATTAATGAATCACAGCAGAAAGCAACGTATTGCCAAAGGATCAGGACGCAGCATGGAAGAAATTAACCAACTCATCAAACAATTTGAACAAATGAGTAAAATGATGAAAATGATGCAAGGAGGAAAAGGAAAGCAAATGATGCAAATGCTACAAAACATGAAATAAAAGCATGAAATTACTAGAAGGGAAAAAAACCGCAGATCGAATTAAAGAAGAAATTAAGGAACAAGTAGCCCAATTGACTTCAGGGGGAAAACGCCCACCGCATTTGGCGGCCGTACTTGTGGGAACCGACGGCGCAAGTTTAACCTATGTGGGGAGTAAGGTGAGGTCTTGTGATTATGTAGGTTTTGAATCTACACTTTTGCACTTGGATGAAAACACCACCGAAGCGGAACTTTTAGCCCATATAGAAAAATTAAATCAAGACCCTACTTTAGACGGTTACATAGTCCAGCTGCCCTTACCAAAGCACATCAACGAAGAAAATATACTCCTGGCCATTGACCCCACCAAAGATGTAGACGGATTTCATCCTGCAAATTTTGGACGTATGGCGCTTGAAATGGATGCCTTTATTCCCGCCACTCCCTTTGGCATTATCGAACTGTTAGAACGATATCAAATTGAAACCTCTGGCAAGCATTGTGTGGTAGTAGGGCGCAGTCATATTGTGGGCAGGCCCATCAGTATTTTAATGAGTCAAAAAGGAGCGGCAGGCAATGCCACGGTAACCTTGGCGCATAGCCGTACAAAAGATTTAGTCGCATTAACCCTACAAGCCGATATCATTGTTATGGCATTGGGGATTCCTGAGTTTTTAAAAGCCGATATGGTAAAAGAAGGCGCTGTGATTATTGATGTGGGAATCACTCGAGTGGCCGACGCTACCCACCCTAAGGGGTATGTAATTAAAGGAGATGTCGCCTTTGACGAAGTGGCTTCAAAGTCAAGCTATATCACGCCCGTGCCCGGTGGCGTGGGACCCATGACCATTGCCATGTTATTAAAAAACACCTTGTTAGGCTACCTGCGTAAAGCGTAATCAAACCCCTTTTTCCACACAAAAGATAAGCCCCCCATTGTGTAATGAGGACAGCTGCGCGCCAGCGCATTTTAAAAAGTAACGTTTTTTCTCTGTTTTTTATGAATTGCCTACCTTAAGGGTAGAACTCAATTCTAAAAATGAAAACCCCTTCTAAAAAAACCGTTTATGCTCTTATTGTCTTTGGGTTACTAAAGAAAGTTTTTCTAATTCTTTGGATTTTTTACGTCTAAGGGGTAAGTATACTTAATTTTTAACCCCAAGCCGCCCTCCCAAATCAATACCCCTCTTATGAATAACCTACAACAAGCCCTCTTTTATCGATTCATCCTCCACGAGGATGCGCAAACACAAAACAAAATAAAACGGAAAGTGATACCGCTAGGGGTTTCTATTCGCTAGTTGGGGTTAATTTGAAAAAAATGAATATTAACAAATCAAATTTAAACTTTATGAAATTCAGAATTATTACAATCGGACTTTTAGCACTAATTATATCAGGTTGTGCTTCAATCATTCATGGCCCTACCCAAATGGTTAACTTTATGAGCCAGCCAGTAGGAGCTACCATTATAATTGATGGAAAAGAATATGGAAAAACCCCTAGATCAATTGAACTTAGAAGAAAGGGTAGAAAAAAAGGAGATAGATCAAAAAAGAAACAGTTTGACGTAAAAATAGCTTTAGATGGCTATTATCCATACGAAGTAAAACTTAATCGGGAAATGGATGGATGGTTATTGGGTAATTTATTAATCGGTGGACTTATCGGAATTATTATTGATGCTTCCAATGGGTCAATGTATAAGTTGACTCCTGACCAAGTAATTGCTCAAAGTAGAAGAAAACGACAAAGAATCAGTAAAACTGAAAGGCAAGTATATTGTAATAAAAACTCATGATAAGACAAGAGTAAAACAGCTCGTTAATAATTGGTATTTGGAACATGCAAAATCAAAATTCCATTCAACTGCTCAACCTTTAATTGAAAAATTCAAGAAGAATAAAGTTGAACCCAGCTCAATTGTATTAAGAGAAATGCCCACACGTTGGGGAAGCTGCACACCAAAGGGGAAAATCATCTTAAACCCAGAATTGATTAAAGCTCCAAAAGGCTGTATTGAGTATGTAATTGTACATGAACTGTGTCATTTGATTTATCATGACCACACGCAGAAGTTCATTGATTTACAAACGAAAGAAATGAAGGATTGGGAAAAATGGAAAACAAAGCTTGAAAGGTTATTAGCATGAAAAAGCCAGCCCTATTTGCAAGCACATTGCCAAAGCCGCACATGCTAACGCTGCAACCTAAGCTTTGTCAAAGAGCTAGCAAAGCCAACCCAGACGAAGAACGAAAACAAAAAATAAAAAAGCCAGCATACAACAATGGCTATAGTGCATTGTCGCCCTGCGGGACGCCAACGACACCATAGCCAAACCGTTATCAATACTTTTTAACCCAAACCTCGTAAACCGTCCCTTTGGTTGTTGCCGACACCAAGTGCCAACACGTCAACTAAAAAGTACATTTAATTTTTATTCCTCTTTTGCAATTAATCCAACAGGTTTTTTTCCATGGCTTGGTAAATTTTTAAAATCATCAAACCAAAAAGAACACTAGAGATGATCAGAAGAATATTGATTAATCCTGTGGTTGCAAAGGAAAGCCGAATCAAGATGGTACAAATCACAAAGCCCGTATTGCGAATAAGTTGGCTGTAGCGTTCGGTATATTGAAAAGACAACAACAAGATAAACACATCCGCTAAGATTAAAATGGTAAAAAATTCGTTGTAAAACACGGCGTTAATATCGGGTATTGCCCCATCTACGTTAAAAAGGGCCGAGGTCCACATCCAAACGCTATACAGTGCGGTAAGAATTAAAATGGGAAGTAAAACAACACTCACCATTCGTTTTGATTGAACAAAGCGGTGCAGCCTTTCGTCAATCGCTTTACGCGGTAATTTTTGTCGGTCTCGGTTAAATAGGTAGATCAAAAAATACAATAAAACAATGCCCGTAAGGTCATAAATTAATTGAAGGTTTTCCAAATTTTCAAACCAGTTAACATTGAGGTCAACATTGGGAATATCGCCAAAAACACGGCGTATAAGAATAAGGGATATGATTTCAAATTGTTTTGAAACCGCAGTAGTAAAAGAGCGCGGTAAATAGACAATCAGCAAATAGATTTCATAAACCAGAATGATAGAAAAGGGAGTGTATATCGCAGATATGGGGTCGTCCAACAAACGGGCCTCAAAGGGGGTTTGTACCCAATGAAACTTTTTAGAATATATCAAAAGCAGATGAATAATAAACCCGCTAATGGAAAGCCATAGGGTTACTTTTTCGATTCGTTTTTGATTTGAAACAGAAAAAATACGTTCAAAGAGTACATCCCAAAATCCTAGATTGCGCGTCATGTTTAGGTAGCAAAAAGTTGATCCCTATGTTTGAAGGACTTAAATTCCAATGGATTTCCTGCAGGGTCATAAAAAAACATGGTCATTTGTTCCCCGGGTAAACCCTCAAAACGCAAATAAGGCGGAATACTAAATTCGACCCCCTTAGCGGTAAGTTGCGCTGCTAAAGCAGTAAAATCGTTCCAGTCTAACACCACACCAAAATGGGGTACCGGGACCGATTTTCCATCCACCTCATTGTGGTGTTTGTGCGGGTTGTGATGCGGATCAAGATGAAGCACCAGTTGATGACCAAAGAAGTCATAATCTATCCAATGCGTATCCGAACGTCCGGCTGTACACCCCAGTATATCCCGATAAAAAGCACTGCATTTTTCGAGATTATCTACGGGTATCGCAAGATGAAATGGGTTGGGCATACGTAATTTTTTATTTAAAGGTACAATTAATTCGACAAAAATCTTTGGTTTAAATATCTTTGCCCAATGCAAAATAAGACCTTTTACAGTGAAGTTGACAGCGGACATTCCCTTCCCTTAATGGAAGCATTTTATACCCTACAAGGTGAGGGCTACCACAAAGGAGGTGCGGCTTATTTTATTCGTATCGGGGGATGCGATGTGGGGTGCCACTGGTGTGATGTTAAAGAAAGTTGGAATGCCGAACTCCATCCCCCCACGCCAATAAACACCATTGTAGACGGGGCAATAAAATATTCAGACACCGTTGTGGTTACCGGGGGTGAGCCGCTGATGTGGCCAATGGATCCCCTCACTACAGCCTTACACAACAAAGGGATACAGGTGCATATCGAAACCTCAGGAGCCTACCCATTAACAGGCGTTTGGGATTGGTTTTGCTTGTCGCCTAAAAAAAATAAATTGCCTTTAAAAGAAGCTTATGATAGGGCAGACGAAGTAAAGGTTATTGTGTATAATAACGACGATTTTAAGTTTGCCGAAGAACAAGCGGAAAAGGTAAGCCCCACATGCAAACTTTTTTTACAACCCGAATGGAGTAGACGCGATAAAATGATGCCCCTAATGGTAGACTATGTGTTGCAGCATCCGAAGTGGAAAGTTTCTTTGCAGACACATAAATACTTGAATATTCCTTAAGGGTAAATCAAATACTTTTTTCGTATTGTTTTAAATGCGTCAAGCGGAGCCTTCCAACTTGCTCTAATAGTCTCTTCGCGAAGTCCTTCTTGTATTTGTTTGCGCAAGGCTCCAGTGCCGCTAATACGTTCAAATCCGGTTAAGAAAAACGACTCTTTTTCAGGAAAGTGATTGTAGGCATCCATAAGCCATTGAAGTTCAATTTGCGTGGGGTGGGGGGTTGAAGTTAAATCTACCCCATAACATAGTTCACCGTTGTGTTTTGGGCTTTTTGACCCAAAATTTGGGGCGGGTGTAAATTGAAATGAAGGTTTGTTGTATTTCGGATGACCATAAAGTTGGAATTGCTTCGAAGTGCCTCGGCCAACGCTAAACACGGTGGGTTCTAACAAACACAAACTTGGATACAAGGCAATGGATTGGGCATTAGGCAGGTTGGGAGAGGGACGCACAGGCACTTCATAGGCTGTTTGATGGGTGTAATTTGAAATGGGAATTACGGTAAGGTCACAGGCACTAGCTCCTGAAAGCCACCCTTCACCATTGATCATTTGAGCATATTCACCAATTGTCATACCATACACTATGGGTACGGGATGCATACCCACAAAACTGCTAAATTCTTTTTCTAAAACGGGGCCGTCAACATAGTGTGCATTCGGATTGGGACGGTCCAAAACAAGTAAGGGGATGTTGTTTTCAGCACAGGCCTCCATTACGTAATGAAGGGTGGAAAGGTAGGTGTAAAAACGAACGCCAACATCTTGAAGATCAAATACCATAAGGTCTAAATCCTGAAGCTGTTCTTGAGTAGGTTTGCGGTTGTTTCCGTACAAGGAAACTATGGGCAGTTGTGTTTTTGGATCTTTTTGATCATCAATTTTTTCACCCGCATCTGCAGTTCCCCGAAAACCGTGTTCCGGAGCAAAAACCCGCATTAGGTGCAGCTCCTTTTTCAACATAAAGTCAACCAGGTGAAGGGTGTCTTCATCAGGAGTTACTAAACTGGCTTGATGGGCCACAACACCAATGGATTTATTTTTAAATAGATCCAAATGAGCCTCAAGGGAATTGGCTCCGGGAAGTACCTTTTGCTGACCCGAACAACCCGAAAGGGGGAGGAGAAGAAGCCAAAATAAAAATGTACTTTTGATTTGTAAAGGATAAATTGATTTTTTCATTGAATACAGCCTGGTTTTTTGCGCGTAAAATGCAACAGCATAAACAGTATAAAAGTACGGTTTCTGCTCAAATAACTAAAATTGCCACCTTAGCTGTTGCAATTGGAATCGCGGCCATTTTAATTGCCGTTTCAACCAGTAAAGGACTGCAGTCAGAAATTCGCAAAAAGACGAGTATATTCAATGGACACATCGTGGTTACGCTCTTTGAAAACAATGAATCTCAAGTGTCTTTACTCCCCATTCAAGACGATCAAGAAATCCGAACTTTATTTCAATCCAATAAGGAAATTTCAAACTTTCATGCCTTTGCTACAGTGGCTGGAATGCTTAAATCAGACGAAAATTTTGAAGGGATTTTATTTAAGGGGGTTTCTGCGGAAGTAAAAAATACACTGCTTGTTGATTTTTTAATTGACGGAACCTTTCCGGATTTTACCCAACCCAATAACGAAGGGATTTTAGTGTCGAGCGTGCATGCCAGAAGACTCAATTTGAAGGTTGGGGATCGGGTAAATGCCTTTTTTCAAAGTGAATCAAACCCAGAAAATCCGAGACGTCGCCGATTTACAGTTGAGGGAATTTACACTTCCGGATTTCCGGATATAGATGAAAATTTGGTTTACGGAAGCCTGAATCAGGTCCAAGGCTTAAAGGGTTGGGCTTCTGATGAAATTGGAGGCTATGAAATTTATATTTCTGAAAAGGGAGCTATTGAGGCTATTGCAGATCATCTATATGATGAATTGCCTTCTGCGTTAGACAGCCGTTCTATCGCTTCGCGCTATACCAGTATTTACCAATGGATTTCCCTTTTTGACTTTAATGTTTTGGTCATTTTAGTGGTGATGCTTTTAGTGGGAATCATAAATATGGCTACAGCTTTGTTGGTTTTAATTTTAGAACGATCCAGAATGGTGGGCTTACTCAAAGCCTTGGGCGCAGAGCATCGTACCATTCAAACTATTTTTTTATACAACGGAGCTTTAATACTCTTACGGGGGTTGGCTTGGGGAAATCTATTGGGTATTGGTTTTTATCTCACTCAAAAATATTGGGGTTGGATTCAACTGAATCCAGAAAATTATTTTGTAGATCGGGCTCCGGTTGTTCTTTCTTTTTGGGACGTACTCTCAGTAAATTTATTTTTTCTCGTAATTTCTCTCCTTTTGCTTTGGATTCCCTCGCGAATCATATTACGAATCAGTCCTACAAAAGTGCTTCGGTTTCGGTAAGACTTTTGATTTCCGCTTCCTTTTCGACTAAATTCTCTTAATAGTGAATAAATATGGGCGAATTGAAAGATGTTCTTATGGTTTTTAAGCAATAATTATTTTAAATTTTAGTTAAGCTCTGTTCAAATAAATAATAGCTAAATTTGTATATATATTAACTATATTAAGTTGGTTGGAAAAAAACTATTTTTTTAAACTATCTACATTCTTTTCACTATTTCTAGTGTTAACGAGTTCGCTATTGTATTCTCAAGACATTAGTGTAAAAAGTATAACCGTTAATGACAATGCTGCAGTTTGCTCAAATGCTCCGTTAGATTCAGATATAATTATTGAATTTGAAACAAATCAAGCTTTTGATTTTAGTCCCTACCTTAGAAATAAGCGCGGAGATTACCGAAGAATTAGTATTGATAATTATTACTAATCTCTAAAAATACCGTTGGGGAACACAACGGGGCTTTCCCTTCCATTTTTACCAACTGTGGAAAGGCCAAAAAAGAAATTATCAATTACAATACCTTCAAGTGTAAATTGATTCACATTACCCACAAAACGAGAGCTTTGCCATGTGGGATGAGTGGTGTCTCGCCAATAAATTTTATAACCAGCAACATTAGAATCTGTACTAGGCGACCATTTGAATTTTGCTGAAGCCTCTACAATCCCACCAATTGAAAGGCTGCTTACTGCTGGAGGTGCCCAAGCTAAACTCGCTAGGTTTATCGCATTTACTGCGGTTAGTTTTTTGGCGTATTCAAAATCTACTCCTTCTATAACATCTCCATATGCAATGCCATTCTCCACCCGAATGTCTTGATGTTGCATTATATAATTTTCGTGGGCTTCCATAATCCGAACACCAGCAAAACCAACATCGTTAAAAGGACGATGATGTCCCCCTCTTCCAAACCGATCTAAGCGATACACCATCATGGGGTTCATTTCGGGCATGTATTTTTGAACCGTAGTGTGAATATAACGTGCCAATTGTCGAGAAATTCCATCTACTTCACCCCCATAAAAACGTCTGGCATTTCGTGCTCTTTCGGTTTCATTCGCTGGAACGGGTTCAGAAAAAATTCGGAAAGTTCTATTGTCAATTACACCATCAACCCCTCTAATGTTTCCAATCATGTCATTATTTAAAATGCCAATAATTTCCCACCCTTGCTCCAGGGCATACTGAGCTAAGCCTTTACCGCCAAACAAGCCTTGTTCTTCCCCTGCAAGGCCTACATAGAGGATACTGCTTTCAAATGAATACTGAGACAATACACGAGCGGCTTCCAGTGTTCCGGCCATACCGCTAGCGTTATCATTTGCCCCCGGAGAGTCTCCTGTATAATCAGTAGGGTTAGAGATACGAGAATCAATATCTCCACTCATAATGATAAATCGATTAGGATGAGTTTTACCGCGTTGAATGGCTACAACGTTATTTATCCATACGGGTTTAACTATTCGATCTCCGTCTTGGGGGGTAAAGTAATTTTTTTGATAAAAAACTTCCAAACAATTAGAACAATTGTTCGATATGGTTTCAAATTCGTTTTTAATCCATCGCCTTGCCGCTCCAATTCCTCGGGTTTCAGAGAGCGTGTCACTCAGGGTGTGTCGCGTTCCAAAATTAACTAGGGTTTGAATGTCTTCTGCTATCCGCTGGGAGGAAACGGCATCAATAATTTGATAAAAATCACGGTCTGTTTGAGCAAACGTCAGTGAAATTGAAAACAAAAAGGAAACAATAAGGAGTTTTTTCATCTTTAAATTTTAGGGAAAGATAAAAAACTCCTTTGTAAAAGTTCTTGACCTTAATTAAAAACAGTATTTATTTTCTTTTATTAATTTATCCGCAATCACGGTTTTCAATTGCATAATATTAGGCCAATGCGTATAAGCTAATTTTCTATTCACAATTTTCAGGAGCTGATCCTGTTCTTCACCCTTACTCATATAAAGAATAGCATCTTTTGCTTTTCCCGAAATCAGTGTTATGGCATCGTAGGTATAATGTTGGGTCATGGCAATTTGTTCGGTTTGCGTTTCAGTCCCAAAACGAGAACAATTTTTCAATGTTCTTAATTGTGCGGATTCCATCAGATAAATTTCAATTAAAATATCTGCTAAGGCGAGTAGTAATTGCTGATGCTCCTCTAATGCAGTACCATAGTTTTGCGCAGCGTTTCCTGTTAAAAGGATAAAGAGTTGTTTGCAATGAATTAGAATTCGCTCTTCTTCAGCCAAAACCGAATGGGTATCTAATGCTTGTTCTTCTTGATGAATTGAAGCTGCGGTTTGCATTACAGCCGCCATCAAATCCAATTCTCCTTTAAGTCCTTTTTTTAGAAGCATACCCACAGATAGCATTCTGTTGATTTCATTGGTCCCCTCATAAATACGACCAATACGCGCATCGCGCCATGCCGATTCCATAGGCGTATCAGCCGAAAATCCCATACCTCCAAAAATTTGAATTCCATGGTCGGCTGCATTTTGAATGTCTTCTGAAGCAGCTACTTTAATCAAGGAACACTCAATGGCATATTCTTCAACCCCTTTTAATTCTGCTTCTTGATGGGTGAGTCCCTCAGAAATTAATTGGGTTATCCGATTTTGAATATCTTGAGCAGCTCGATAACAGGCCGATTCACCTACATAACAAGAGGTGGCCATATGGGCTAATTTTTCTTTTATGGCTCCAAATTGCGCAATAGGGGTTTTGAATTGAATTCGTTCATTAGCGTATTGGACAGAAGCTGAGGTTATTCTTCTCTGAGCATCCAAACACGCTACCCCCAATTTAATTCGACCCACATTGAGTGCATTCATGGCAATTTTAAACCCTTCGCCACGTCCGGCCAGCATGTTTTCTACGGGCACTTTGGTTTCATTAAAAAACACTTGACGTGTTGAGGAGGAGTGTATTCCCAATTTATTTTCTTCTTCTCCCAAGGTTATGCCATTTTCAGGATCAAGGGGAACAATAAATCCTGTGATGTATTTGTCCTCTTCAATACGAGCAAAAACAATGAGTAGTTTTGCAAAACCCGCGTTTGAAATCCACATTTTTTGACCTGTGATTTTATAGTGCGTTCCGTCTTCGGATAAAACGGCTTTTGTCTTTCCAGAATTGGCATCTGATCCTGCTCCGGGTTCAGTTAAGCAATAAGAACCAAACCATTCACCAGTAGCCAGTTTAGGAATATATTTTAGTTTTTGTTCCTCTGTACCATAGAGCAAAATGGGGAGTGTACCAATGCCTGTATGTGCACCAAAGGCTGTAGAGAAAGAGCCTGTAGCCCCAGAGATATAATCGCATACGAGCATGGTAGAAACAAAGTCCATTCCCAATCCACCATAAGCCTCAGGAACAGCAACGCCTAAAAAACCAAGCGCCCCAATTTTCTCCATGAGTTCTTTTGTAAACGCATAATCCTTTTTTTCAAAACGCGCTTTATTAGGCCATACTTCTCGGTCTATAAACTCTTGAACGGCCTCCTTCATCATACGTTGCTCTTCGCTAAAATCTTCAGGTGTAAACACATCTTCCGGAGTAGTGGTTTTAAGTATAAAACTACCTCCAATACTGTTTTTTTCTTTTTCCGTTTTCATAAGTCTAAAGGGGTTGAGGGGTTATATTAAAATATTCAAATTGATTTGCGGTTTCTTTAATGCATTGTATGACTTCAAAAAAATGCGCTATTTTTTCTTCGTTTAAATGCGAGGTCACTTGATTGTTAAATTGTAAGACAACTTCTTTACTATCGTCTCTTTTTTGTTTCCCAAAAGGAGTTAAATGTATTAAAACACTGCGTCCATCTTCGGGATGTTTGGTTCTTGTAATAAGGTTTCTCTGTTCCATAGCATTAAGAAGTCTTGACAAACTTGTGGGTTCCATACCCATCTTTGGACCCAGAGTAGTGGAAGGTGTCCCTTCGGCGTCTATACTCAATAGGGCAAAACCCGTTGCCATGGTTGATTCAAATTTTGTAGCTTCTTTATTGTACATCTTACTCACCAATTGCCACGTTGAGCGCAGGGCACTATCAAAGGTTTCGTGTTTCATGTAGTGAAGGTACAAAAAACTATGCACGCATAATAAAAAGAACCCGCTATTTTTTCAGATGAAAAGTAAGGCTATACATACATTTCCTCAATGAGATCAATGTATTTTTCATTGATCACTTTTCGGCGAAGTTTCATGGTAGGAGTTAAATGGCCGGCATCAATTGTCCATTCCTCAGGAGTGAGTTTAATTTTTTTGATTTGTTCCCAAGAACCAAAGAGTTGATTATGGGTTTGTATTTCTTTTTCTATAGCTTCAATCAATAGGGGGTTTGCAGCAGCTTCAGCAATTGAAATGCAGTGAACGCCTTTACCTTTTAACCAATTGATTGTGTAATCAATATTGGGCTGTATAAGAGCGGCAGGCATTTTACGGCCATTTCCAACAACCATTATTTGTTCGATGAATAAGGATTGTTTCATTTGGTTTTCCAATACCTGAGGCGCAATGTACTTTCCTCCTGAAGTTTTAAACATTTCCTTCTTCCGATCAGTAATTTTTAAAAACCCATCAGCATCAATTTCACCTATATCACCGGTATGGAAAAAATCGCCAGACATTACCTTTTGCGTCATCTCAGGTTCTTTATGATATCCCATCATTACATTAGGTCCTTTGCATAAAATTTCTCCGTCTTCTGCAATTTTAATGGTAACCCCGTCAATTATTTTCCCGACAGTGCCTATTTTAAAATGATTTTCTCGCATATCGTTTACTGAAATTACGGGAGAAGTTTCTGTCAGTCCGTACCCCTCAACTAAAGTCATTCCTGCGGCTGTAAATATTCTAGCTAAACGGGGTTGAAGAGCTGCACTACCCGAAGCAATCAACTCTAAATTTCCTCCCAAGGCTTCTTGCCATTTGGAAAGAATTAATTTTCGAGCAATTTTTAACTTGAATTCATACCAAGCCCCATTTTGACCATAGGGTTCATATTGAAGCCCCACATTAACGGCCCAATAAAAAAGCTTCTGTTTTATGCCACTGAGCTCAGCACCTTTCGCATAAATTTTGTCGTATACTTTTTCAAGTAATCGAGGAACCGCGGTCATGACATTGGGTTTAATCTCCCTAAGGTTGTCTGCTATGGTTTCAAGTGATTCTGCAAAATATACGGATACACTATTGTACATATATATGTAGAGAATTACACGTTCAAAAATATGGCATACAGGTAAAAAACTCAACGCAGAAGACCCTCCAATGGTTACGGGAAGTCGTTTTGAACTCGAAAGCACATTAGAAACTACGTTGTGGTGACTTAGCATGACCCCTTTGGGGACTCCTGTGGTACCTGAGGTATAGATGATGGTGGCAAGATCTTCGGGTTGTACGTTAGTTTTATATTCTTCAACTTTAGCATCGTGTTCAATAGAAGCCCCTGTTTCTAGTAATTCGCTCCAGTGCGCACAACCCTCAAGAGGATCAAAACTATATATTTTTTTTAAGGACTTCACGTTGTCCTTTATGGCCATTACTTTATTGTATACCTCTTGATCAGAAACAAATACGTATTGACTTTCTGAATGGTTGAGAATGTACTCATAATCCTGTGAGGAAATCGTGGGATAAATGGGAACGTTTACAGCACCCAAGGTCAACACGGCAACGTCAATTAAACTCCATTCGGTTCGGTTATTTGAGGAGATCATGGCAATCTTATCTTGAGGTTGAATGCCCAACTCTACCAAGGCACGACTAAGTGCTCGAGATTTTTCACAAAACTCAGTTGTGGAAACACTTTCCCATTTCCCGTTGTATTTCGTAGTAAACGATTTTTCTAAAGGGGCATTATCTTGCTGATACGCAATAAAATCAAATAATCTTGTGGGTGTCATAACGTCATTTTACTGCAAAATAGGAAATATTTTGAAGTAATGGAAGTCAAAATTTAGTCTTGAGAAAGAAACCAACTGAATGCGTTTTCAAAGGCAATGGTCCAGGGAGAGACTTGATCCTTTCGCTCTTCAGGGTAGTAAGCCCAATTCCAGGGGAAAGTAGATCTTTCTAAATGGGGCATCATAACCAAATGACGTCCGTTTTCTGAGCATAACATAGCCGCATTAAAATCCGATCCGTTTGGATTAGAGGGATACTGATCGTACAAATACGTACCCGGAATTTGGTAGTTGTTTTGCTCATAAGGAAATGAAAATTTACCCTCTCCGTGTGCTGCCCAAATACCTAAAGTACTTCCTTCAAGTCCCTTTAACATTATGGAACTGCTCGACTGCAAGGTAACTGCTGTAAAAATACACTCAAATTTACCTGAATCGTTATGCAACATTTTGGGTTGCAACTCATGTTTTGGGGTCAATAAACCCAATTCTACAAAAAGTTGGCAACCATTACAAACCCCAAGCGATAGCGTGTCTTTTCGATCAAAAAAGGCATCTAGGGCCTTTTTTGCTTTGGCATTATATTTAAACGCCCCTGCCCAACCTTTTGCTGAACCCAGTACATCTGAGTTTGAAAATCCACCAACAGCCACCAAAAACTGAATGTCTTCTAGTGTCTCGCGACCCTCAATTAAATCGGTCATGTGGACATCTCTTACTTCAAAGCCACACAAATCCATTACATACGCCATTTCTCGTTCAGAGTTACTTCCTTTTTCACGAATAACGGCAGCTTTAATTTTCTGGTTTTTTGTTTTGGGGAGGTTTCCGTCAAAAGATTTTGGGAAAGTAAAATGCAGAGGTTGTTGAATGCTGTTTTTAGCTCGACTTTCAGCCAGTATTGGTTGGGTTTGTTTGGATTCCAAGAGGCTAGAGGTAGCCATCCAATTTTCACGTAAAGCATCTACATCCAATATTATAGACTCAGATAGAACAACTTTAGAAGAGGAAGTCACCGTTCCAATTTTAGGGCAATGTATTCCTTCGTTCTCAAAATAGGAAGTTAAATCGTGATTTGATTGTACTACTACGGCTGCTTTTTCTGTGAACATTAAGGCCAGTAAATCTGCTGTATCTAGGGCGTTAAGGCTAAGTTGCATCCCTATATTTTTGGAAGGGAAACACATTTCTAAAAGTGTGGTAATAAACCCTCCGGAACCCACATCATGGCCGGCTGAAATCAGGCCTTTTTTTATTGCCTTTTGCAGGGTAGTAAAGGTCCTTTTAAAATATTCCGGATTTTGAACAGTGGGTGTTTCATTTCCGATGGCGGAAAGGACTTGAGCAAATGAAGATCCTCCCAAATGATTTGCATCTTGTGAAAAGTCAAGATAGTAGATATCACCACCTTTTAAACGCGCAACGGGGCGAATGCAATTTTGAATAGCATCACAAGTTCCTGCCGCTGATATTATGACTGTACCAGGGGATAAGACATCTCCCTCTGGGTATTTTTGTTTCATGGAAAGAGAATCTTTACCTGTAGGGATATTGATGCCTAGAGCAATGGCAAATTCAGAACACGCTTCCACTGCTGCATACAGACGCGCGTCTTCTCCCGGATTGTTACAAGGCCACATCCAATTTGCAGAAAGGGAAATACTTTCAATTCCCTTTTCAAGGGGTGCCCAAACTATATTCGTAAGCGCTTCTGCAATGGCATTAACACTTCCTTTTTTTGGATCAATTAGTGCACTTACTGGAGCATGGCCTATGGAGGTAGCTATGCCCTTTTGGCCTTTGTAATCTAAGGCAATAACGCCACAATTGCTTAAGGGCAATTGCAATTCTCCAACAGTTTGTTGTTGGGCTACACGTCCTGTAACACATCGATCTACCTTATTTGTTAGCCAGTCTTTACATGCCACAGCCTCCAATTGAAGAACAGCCTCTAGATATTGAGTGAATAATGCCTCATCATAGCTAAATGCTTTAAAAGGAGTTGAGCGTGTGTTGTCTTTTAGAATGGTTTTTGGAGAACTTCCAAAAAAAGCAGATAAGTCCAAGTCAATTGGCGTTTCTTTTCTCTTTTCCGAATGAAATGAGAAATGATGATCATCTGTAACTACACCCACATTGTAAAAAGGCGCCCGTTCACGAGCGGCAATTTTCTGAAGCTGAACCGCATCTTTTGGAGAGAGTATTAATCCCATGCGTTCTTGGGATTCATTTCCAATTATTTCTTTTGAAGATAGTGTGGGGTCACCTAGGGGAAGTGCATCAATTTGAATTTTACCTCCAGTAGATTCCACAAGTTCAGACAAACAATTTAAATGACCACCAGCCCCGTGATCGTGGATAGAAACAATAGGATTATGGGCACTTTCTACTAGGGCACGAATGGCATTGGCCACACGTTTTTGCATTTCGGGATTCGAGCGTTGTACGGCATTTAATTCGATAGCACTTCCAAAGGCACCGGTATCGGCAGAAGATACTGCGGCACCTCCCATTCCAATTCGGTAATTATCTCCCCCGAGAATTATTATTTGATCCCCTTTTTTAGGCAACTGTTTTTGGGCCTGTTCCTGTTTTCCAAATCCAACGCCTCCAGCCAACATGATTACTTTGTCAAAGCCAAGACGATGTTCCCCTTCGAAGTGTTCAAATGTTAGTAATGAACCTGCAATTAAAGGTTGACCAAATTTATTCCCAAAATCAGAGGCCCCATTAGAAGCTTTGATTAAAATATCGCTCGGGTTTTGATATAACCACTTTCGTTCTGGAAAAGTGGGTGTGGTAGCCTTTGATAATCGTGAAAAAGGCGTCATGTAAACAGCAGTACCAGCTAAAGGAAGCGAACCTTGCCCCCCCGCCATCCGATCGCGAATTTCACCTCCAGAACCGGTAGCCGCCCCATTAAAAGGCTCTACAGTGGTTGGAAAGTTATGGGTTTCTGCCTTTAGGGAAATAACACTGTTGATTTGCTTTTTTTGATAGACACTGGGTTGATCTCCTGCCTCAGGAGCAAATTGTTCTACTACTGGTCCTCCGATAAAGGCAACATTGTCTTTATAAGCAGAAACAATCGTATTCGGATTTACTTTTGAGGTTTTCTTGATCAGTTGAAATAAACTTTCCGTTTTTTCTTCCCCATCAATAATAAAAGTTCCATTAAATATTTTGTGTCGACAATGTTCTGAGTTTACTTGTGAAAAACCAAATACTTCAGAATCTGAAAGTGGACGTCCTAAAGAGTGAGACAACGTCACTAAATAGTCAATTTCTTCCTCATTTAAAGACAACCCTTGGTCTTTATTGTATGTAGAAATATCATGAACAGGGATCATTTTTTCGGGCAAATGCGATACCGTGTAGAGCGATTGATCTAAAAATGTAAATGCAGTAAACAACATAGGATCAAAAGCGGTTTCTGAGCGCTTGGCAAAAAACTCTTCCATTCTTATGATTCCTAAAATCCCCATATTTTCGGTAATCTCAACTGCATTGGTGCTCCATGGTGAAATCATACTGGCTCGGGGCCCAAAGAAATCGCCTTGAATTGAGTGAGAATCAATTAAAGGGGCATTGTTAAGTAGCCAGGTAAGTTTTTCTTTGTCTTCACTACTGAGTGTGTTTTGACATTCTACAGCTGTGATTTTAGAGTTAACATCGCCAAAAAAAACGACCATTCCTTGAAGGTTTATATGCGCAAAAATAAGGCTTTCCGTTTAGATTTTTCTTCTAAGTGATCAAGGAATAGATGAAGTTATCTTCCAGTTATCCACAGCCCCTTAAAATCTAAGAATTTCGCACCATTCGTGCAATATAAAATCCATCAAAAGAGGAGGTGTGAGCAAAGAAACTAGTTTCTTTTTCTAGGTGAAACGAGGATCCTAATGGAGAAGATAAAAATTGATGGACTTGATTAGTGTTTTCTTGGGGAAGAATGGAACAAGTAGCATAAATCAGAACGCCCTCAGGTTTTACCAACTGTGCATTTTTGTCAATTAGACTTGCTTGCTGGGCACACAACTTGTTTATTTTTTCTGGGGTCAGGTGCCATTTGATTGCTGGATTTCGTCGCAGAGTTCCCAATCCACTACAAGGGGCATCAATGAGAACCAGATCGGCTTTTTCTTTTAAATCTTCAAATAATTCATTTTCAGTGGCTAAATGGGTTTCAATAGAATGAATACCGCTCCGTTGTGCACGTTGTTTGAGTTGATTCAGTTTGGATTCATGGATATCGATTGCATGAATTTTTGCTTTATCACCAACCAAATCAGCTATATGCATTGATTTTCCACCCCCTCCAGCACAAGCGTCAACAATAAGACTGTTTTTTTTTGGTGCTGCCCAGGCGGCAACACGTTGTGAGTTGGCATCTTGAATTTCAAACCCTCCTTTTTTAAATAAAGGCAAATGGGTTATTTTTTGATGAAAGGGGAGGCGTAACCCTTCCGGGATACCTGAAATTTTTTCAGATTCAATTCCGTATTCATCCAAAAGGGCCTGTTGGAGCTCGTCAAGACTACAATGCCTTGTATTGCAGCGAATCACAAGAGGGGCCAATTCATTTAAAGCCTGAATTTCCTTTTCCCAAAAGGAAGCTTCGAAGGCCTCAACACCCATTTGGTCCATCCAGTCGGGAATGGATTCTTTGTAAATCCTTGGCAAAGTGTCATTGGGTTGATTGTCAAGTGTAAGAGGGTCAGAAAAATTAAATTCTTCCCAGGGCGGTAACGCTCCTTCGGAACTTAAAATCCAAAGGGCAATGAGTTTCCAATGGATATCAGCATCGTTGGGGTCAACATTACCTAAGTAGAGAAAACGATTTTTCCAACGAATAATTTCAAGTAGTCCTTCCGCAAGTAATTTTCGATCTCGGCTTCCCCATTTCTTATTTTTAAGAAGTGATGATAAGGTGGGTCTTAGGGCTTGTTCTTCGGTTAAAATTTGGTGTAAACCAGAGTGAATTCCCAAGGCAAGATTACGGTGTAATTTCAAGGGAGAGGGTTTAATTTTCTTTCTTTTGACGATTTCGTATACGGTTGAACATTTCACGATCAAAACGCCGTTCTTGGTATAAAATATTTAAAACGGTTTTTGGTTTTATTGAAGAAAGCATTTTTTGGTTTCTTTCGTATTTGATATTCATTCCCAACATTTCAAATTCATGAAAACGGCTTATATAATTAGAGGCGCTATTTGAATTTATGGTATCAAATGCTTGAGTAATTCCTTTTCTTAAACCACGTTCTTTGATCCAAACCTCGTTGTGGTATAGGTCTTCATAATTCTCAAAAATGGGCAAGAAGGCTTTTTTTTCTTCTTCGGTAAGAGATGTATTCTCAAGAATATAATTGAGTTTCATTTTTTTGAAATCTTGAAATCGATCAGTTTGAGCAGAACTTGATAAACTGGTCAGAATAGTAAACAAAACGAAACTAAAATGAATGTATTTTTTCATCGCTTAGGGTTTATTAGAAAAATCTGACAAAAGCTCAATTTCGGCATCTTCCATCATCGAAAGCATTTCATAGCTATCTAAATTGTCCATATAATAGCTCTCAATATAATCATTAAGGGCTTGATCTTCAATTTCAATAACTTGATTTTGTTGGTATTGGATCAGATTAAACACAAGGGTTAATGAAGCGGCAATTCCTGCAAAATAATATAGTGCAGTAGCTTTACGCTCTTGCGTTTTAGGCGGGGTAAGTGACCTTGCTTTTCTTACTACAGCTTCTTCAAGAGTGTCAAAATAGCCTGAGGGTACATTAAAATCCAACTTATTCGAGCTGCTTTTCGAATTTCGAATAAGCCTCTTTTCAAGTTTTTCAAAATATCCCTTTGGGACTCTGAAATAATTCTTTCGATTAAAATTTGTCATTCAATTCTGTTTTTATTTTTTTCACCGCATGATGGTAAGAAGCTTTTAGGGCCCCAACACTAGTATCTACAATTTCAGCAATGGCTTCATAGGTCATGCCGTCAAAATATTTCATATTGAAAACAATACGTTGTTTTTCAGGTAAACGCGCTACTACTTTTTGGAGTAAATGAGCGGCTTCATCGCCATCAAAATAGGAGTCAGCCATAAGTCTATCCGCTTTAGCTTCAATCCAATCTTGATTTTGTAACCCCATTTTAGAGGCTTTGCTGTTAATGAAATTTAAAGCTTCATTGGTAGCAATTCTATACATCCATGTAAACAAGGCGCTGTTTTCTTTAAATCCATCAATGTTGAGATAGATTTTAATAAACGTATTTTGGATAACATCGTTGGCGTCGTCGTGATCCAACACGAGTTTACGGATATGCCAATACAGCCGTTCTTTGTATTCAGACACCAATAGTCTAAAGGCTTCTTCTTTAGTAATTGGGTCCTTCAATGCGTTTACAAATATGGACTGTGACGTAGACACTTTTTTAACTTTATATGAATTTAGACAAAAGGTAAGGTATATAGTTTAATCCATGCGTTGAATTTTCACCCATTTATGGTATTCAGCATTTTGTTTCAAAAGACTTTCATGTGTTCCAGAAGCAATAATTTCTCCTTTGTCTAACACTAAAATTAAATCTGCTTTTTGAATTGTGGATAGTCTATGGGCAATAACCAATGAGGTTCTTTTTTCCATAAGTGTTTCTAGGGCTTGCTGTACTTGGAGTTCCGATTCAGTGTCAAGTGCAGCAGTGGCTTCATCTAAAATGAGTAAATCGGGATCTTTGAGTAGGGCTCTAGCAATTGTTAAGCGTTGTTTTTGCCCCCCTGAAAGTTTATTACCTGCATCACCAATAGGTGTATGGTAGCCTTTGGGAAGTTCCGCTATAAAATCATGTGCAAAGGCAGCTTTAGCAGCATTGATAATGGCATTTTCATCAGCAGTTGGGTTTCCTAATTTAATATTATTATAAACAGTATCGTGAAATAAAATAGCATCTTGAGTAACCATACCTATACATTGGTATAAGCTATTCAATTTAATTTTAGTAAGGGGAATGCCATCAATGGTAATCTCACCCTTTGTGGGATCATAAAATCGGTTTAAAAGATAGGTCAATGTGGTTTTTCCACTTCCGGATGGACCTACAACCGCTACCATCTGACCTTTTTTAATGGTAAAAGAAACCTCTTTTACAACAGCGCTAGTCTCATAGGCAAACTCCACTTTATCAAATACGATTGCTTGACTAAATTGTTTTAGGACTTTAGCTTCTGGGTGTTCTTTTATTGGATTTTCACTCTTTAGAATTTCAAAAATACGTTCTGCCGCGGCATTCCCTTTTTGAATGGTATAACTTGCTTTACTTATGTTTTTTGCAGGTGTTAAAATATTGTAAGCTAATCCCATATATACAATAAATGTGGTGCCAGAGATGCTCCCATCAACCAATACCATTTTACCACCTACCCACAATAATATTCCTATTACGGCAATACCTAAAAACTCACTGGTTGGGCCGGCCAAGCTTGCACGGTGGAGCAACTGGTTTGAAAAATGATAAAAACGGTCGGTAGCCGCTTTAAATTTTTCATTAAAAGCATTTTTAGCAGAAAAGGTTTTTATAATCTTTTGTCCAGTGACGGTTTCGTCAAGAATAGATAAAAAGTCACCTTGTTCTTCTTGAATACGGGCAGAATGTTTTTTAAGCTTTTTTCCAATAGTTGAAATTAACCAGCCTGAAAGGGGAATGAAAAGCAATACAAATAGGGTTAATTTGCTGCTAATCATTAGCATGGCTCCAAGGGAAAATAGAATGGTTAAGGGTTCGCGAACTAAAAGCTCTAAAATTGACAAATAAGAGGCTTGGATTTCTGTAACATCACTAGTCATTTTTGCCATCAAATCTCCCTTTCTTTTTTCTGTAAAATACCCTACGGGTAATTTCATGATTTTTTGATAGAGTGTTGTGCGCAAATCACGCAATATTCCGTTTCGTAAATAGGTAATAACATAAAGTGCCAAGTAGTTAAAACAATTTTTTAAAAAAAACAGGACAAGTACCAATCCTATTACTAGAAATAGGGTACCCTCTATATTTTGCACTAATTGTTGTGTTATATAATAATTGAGCGACTCTTTAACATAGCTCTGTAGATGAAAAACATCAGTGTAGGTGGGGGGCAGGGTTTGTGTTTCTGTTCGTTCGAATAAAACGTTTAACATTGGAATCAAAGCCACAAAAGAAAGTGCGCTAAACAGAGCGTAAAGCACATTAAAAAGAATATTTAGAAAGGCGTACCTTTTATAGGGAATGCCAAAGCCTAAAAGCGTTTGAAAATAGGACTTTTTCATTGGGGTACGATTTCTTTGACAAACAGTTCAATTTTTTGTTCTAGTTGTGCCTCTTGATGCGCCCAAGCTACATCAGGATTGTAAGGGGCTTGAACACTAAAATAAAACTTGATTTTAGGTTCTGTTCCACTGGGTCGTAACGCAATTTCGCTTCCCTCAGCGAGTATAATTTTTAAAACATTTGATGGGGGATAGGACAAGGGTGTTTTTTGACCGGAAAGTACATTTAACGATTGGGAAGTTAAGTAATCTTCTATGCGAATTACTACAATCCCACCTATACTTTCAGGGGGATTCGCTCTAAAACTTGACATTAATTGCGTAATTACCTCAAGTCCTTTTTTTCCTTCTTTCGTAATTGAAACAAGGCGCTCTTTAAAAGCACCGTATTTTTGATAACAATCCAATAGAAGGTGGAAAAAGCTTCGGCCAGAGACTTTGGCGCTTTCTGCTATTTCACAGGCCAGTAAACCTGTAGAAAGGGCATCTTTATCGCGAACCTCATCACCAACTAAATAACCATAACTTTCCTCTCCACCACCAATAAATTCCAATTCCGGATGCTCTTTAATTAATTTTCCAATCCATTTAAAACCCGTTAATGTGCTTTTAAATTGAACATTGTAAGCTGAAGCCATTTTTTCAATCAAGGGAGTTGAAACTACAGTAGTGGCGATAAAATGTTTTGAAGTTAATTGTCCTGATTCCTTCTTTTTTTGTAATAGGTATTCGGTTAATACGGCCATTATTTGATTGCCGTTAAGATAATACCAATTCGAATTTAAATCGCGAATTACGACCCCCAATCGATCCGCATCAGGATCGGTTCCTAGGACAATATCCGCAGCTAAAACCGTTGCTTTTTGAACGGCTAAGGATAGGGCCTCTTTTTCTTCAGGATTAGGAGAAATAACAGTTGGAAAATTTCCATCAGGTTGGGCTTGTTCCGAAACGATATGTAGATTTTCATATCCGGCACTTTTCAGAATATCGGGAAAAAGGGTAATTGAGGTGCCGTGTATAGGGGTAAACACAACACTTAAGTTTTTTTTATGTTGGCTTTGTAAGGCTACTTTCCGTACCGATTGTCGGTAGGGGATGTCTATTTCTGAATCTATTTTAAAGAGTAATTCGGGTTTTCCCTTAAAGCGTATCGCCTCAAATGGAGTTTCTTCTATGGCCTTTTGAATTTGTTGATCTTCAGGAGGCACTAATTGTCCTCCGTCAGCACTATATACCTTGTATCCATTGTACTCAGGGGGGTTGTGTGATGCCGTTAAAACAATCCCAGCTTGCGCTTTTAAGTACCGAACAGCAAAAGAAAGTTCAGGGGTTGGGCGCAATTCATTAAAAAGATAACAATGAATCCCATTTGCGGTAAAAACGGAGGCACATGTTTCGGCTAGCGACTGACTTTGATTTCTACAATCATAGGCAATAACTACTTTTATATTTTGATTGGGAAAAGTTTCTTTTAGGTAATGGGATATTCCTTGACTGTTTTTGCCCAGTGTATATTTATTAATTCTGTTGGTGCCTACTCCAACTAGGCCACGCATTCCTCCGGTACCGAAGGCTAAGTCAGTATAAAAAGCATCCTCAAGTAGATCCGGTTTTTTTTGTAATGCCCTTACCTTTTCTTGAGTTTCAGAATCAAAAGGCGCTGAAAGCCACTTGTTTACTTTTTGTTCTATGGACATAAGGGCTATACTTTTTCTTTAATAGTATACCGCTTTTCCATTTTTGAACTTCTTAGGATGAGTTCTCCCAAAAATCCAGCAATAAAAAATTGACTTCCTAAAAGCATTAGGGTGAGGGCAATGTAAAATTGAGGTCTTTGGGTAATAAGCCTTGCCGCAGTATTAAAATACAATTTATCAATTCCTAAATAAAGGGTAAAGGCAAAACCCACGAGTAACATCAAACTACCCCAAAGGCCAAAAAAGTGCATGGGTCGTTTGCCAAAACGCTGAACAAACCATAAGGTTATAAGGTCTAAAAAACCTTTGAAAAAACGATCAGCTCCAAATTTTGTATGGCCAAATTGCCGTGCCTGATGTTGCACTATTTGTTCGCCAATGCGATGAAATCCTTTGTGTGCTGCTAAAACGGGAATATAACGGTGCATATCGCCGTAAACTTCAATGGATTTAATCACGTCATTACGGTACACTTTAATACCACAATTGAAATCGTGCAAAGGAATACCGGATACCCTACTGGCTGCCCAATTAAAGAGTTTGGAGGGCAAATTTTTAAAAATAACCGAATCGTAACGTTTCTTCTTCCAACCCGAAATTAAGTCCAATGAATTTTCTTTTAAGGTAGAAAGCATAGGCGCAATTTCTTCCGGTGAATCCTGAAGGTCTGCATCTAATGTGGCAACAAATGCCCCTTGTGCAATTTCGAAACCTGCGTGTAAAGCTTGAGATTTACCGTAATTTCTGGTAAACCGAATCCCTTTCACGTTTCTGTTTTCTTTACTAAGCTCCGTAATTTTCGCCCAAGATTGATCTGTACTTCCGTCGTCAATAAAAATTACCTCGAAAGAAAGGGAACCTTTACTCAAGGCATTCTTTGTCCATTCAAACAAAGGAAGGAGGGATTCTTCTTCATTGAGTAAGGGAATGACAACAGAAAGTTCAATTTCGTTTTGCATATGATGCAAAACTACGAAAATTGCTTATTCAGGCCGTGATTTCTTTACAATTAGACCGCCAATAAGGGAGATGATAAATCCAATAAATAAAGCCCCAATCAGTTGGAAGGCAGAGCGAAGTAAAGGACTTGAAAATTTATCTGCCATTTCACGACTCATATCTAATTGCTCTTGTGACATTTCAGGATTTTCAACTCTCATTTTTTCAAATTGAAGATCGAGGGCTTTGTTCATCATATCAGGATCTAAAAACTCTGTAAGAACAAAGGCATATAACACACCTAAAAGACCGGCTATTAGGGAAATGCCTAAACCAATTTTAAGCGCTTCAGATAAAGACAGGTAACCTTCGTTGTGTTTTTTGAAGACAATAAATGCGTACATAAGTACTCCTATCATTAAGGCAATCCCTACGTAACCTGCCGCAGCATTCTGTTGGTAGTGCATGTCTAAAAAGTAAAGCATTAAATTAAATGCTACGGAGATACCCCCTAATATTAATCCATAAGTAAGTATAGTTGATTTGATCGTAAGTTTGTTTTCTTCCATGATATATTTAGGTTTTTTGGTAGTCCCCAAATTAAAAAAATTAAAGGAATTCACATAGTTTTGAAAAAAAAATTAAATTTGCATTCGATTTTATAGATATGAAAGCAGAAATACACCCAGACAATTACCGATTAGTAGTCTTTAAAGATATGTCAAACGAAGATGTTTTTATCACCAAGTCTACAGTTAATGCAAAAGAAACTATTGAAGTTGATGGGGTAGAATACCCACTGGTCAAATTAGAAATTTCTAGAACTTCACATCCCTACTACACTGGAAAATCAAAATTGGTTGATACTGCAGGTCGTATCGATAAGTTTAAAAACAAGTATTCAAAATTCAAAAAGGAGTAATTCCTTTTCAAAATAACCCAAAAGCCACTTCAATGTGGCTTTTTTTATGGCCTAGTTTTTTTAACGGTTTTTAATACTAATAAATTAATAGGGTTAATCTCCATTCCTTCTACATTTTTTTGGACAAAACGGATTACTTGATCGTAGTAAAGCGGAATAATAGGATATTCATTCATGGCAATCTGATCCATTTCCTGGTAAATCCTTTCCCTCTCGTTTTCATTGGTAAGCGTCAGCGCTTTCCGATAGAGTAGATCAAATGTATTCATTTTAAAATGAGTGTAATTGGGTCCTTGAGGCGAAAAGTTAGGACTGTAAAACAATGACAAATAGTTTTCGGCATCAGGATAATCAGCAATCCAACTGGCCCTAAAAAGTTCTAGTTTGCCTGATGATTTGGCTTGTCGAAGTGTGGCGGTTGGCATAACATCTATGACTATTTTTATTCCAATTTTTTGCAGTTCCCGTTGTAAATATTCGCATAAATCAAGATAATTAGCATCAGTAGCTAGTGTAAGTTGAGGTTCAATTTGATTGGTTTTTACGAACTGATTGACTAATGTTCTGGCCCGGTTGGGATTGTAATCAAATTCTTGAGTACTGGTGCCCGAAAGCCCTTTGGGTATAAATCCTTTTTTAGCAGGATATCCAATATTATTTCGCAAATAGGCAATCATTAATTTTCGGTCGAAACCAATATTTAAGGCTTCACGAATTAAAGGGGATTGGAGGGCTGGATTGGAACCGTCGAGGTAAATACCAATATACTCTGTATTTAAATACGGGCCATTCAATAATGTGATTTGATCTTTATATTTTGGTTGGAGGGTGCCTTGAGGAGTGAGCAGTTCGTCTTTGTAGGAAGCATCTAGTGAATTAATAAAATCCAATTTTTCTTGTAAAAAAAGCATAAATTCACTCTGAATATCAGGTATAAACTGAATGGATATGGCTTCTAAATAAGGAAGTTGTTCGCCAGCTTGATCACGTTCAAAATAATGGTTGTTTTTTCGCAATACTAATTTAACGTTCTCTTCCCATTGTTTGAAGTAAAAAGGGCCTGTACCTATAGGATTTGATCGAAAAGAATTGCCAAAATGAGAGACTCCCTCTTCAGGAACTACAGCGCAGTAGCGCATGGTCAGTAATCCTAAAAAGGCTGGAAAAGGATTTTTCAAACGAATTATTAGGGTGTTTTCATCTATTGCTTCGTAAGAAGCTACCTGTTGCATTACCCAGCTCCCAGGTGATGCCACAGCGGGATCGGTAAGCCGGTTGAAGCTGTAAACAAAATCTTGAGCAACCACACGTCTGGTTTGATTGGGACCAAATAAAGGTGAAGAGTGAAAAAACACATCCTCACGTAAATGGAATACATATTCTAACCCCCCTTGTCGAATTTCCCAGGAGTGAGCGATTTCTGGTTGAACCCCCAAGTTTTCGTCTAATTGAACCAAGCCATTAAACAACTGATTAACAGGCCATATATTTTGTGGATTGCGCGCAAATGCTGGATCAAGAGAGGTCACATTGCGGTATTCATTGTACCGAAATACAATGTGATCTTCAACGGTGTTTTGGGTAGTGCACTGAATGAAAACCAATACAACGGTAAAGAAGACGAATGTGCGCAGCCAGGAACCTACTCTTATCATGAAGAAATGTCTGTATATTTGCATCAAAATTACGGTTTTTAAAGTAGCTATGACCCCCACTTTATCCCCTTTAGTGAAAACAGAAGCAAAGTTACCCAGGGTGGCCTTTTACACTTTGGGATGCAAACTTAATTTTTCGGAAACGGCGACAATAGCACGTGATTTTGATACTCAAAATTTTAAACGAGTCGCTTTTGAATCCCCTGCAGATGTATATGTGATCAATACTTGTTCTGTAACTGATAATGCAGACAAAAGGCTAAAGGGAATTGTTCAAAAAGCACTGACTCAAAATCCAGAGGGTTTCATTGCAATTATTGGATGTTATGCCCAACTTCAACCTCAACAAATAGCCGCTATGGAAGGGGTAGATTTGGTGTTGGGTGCTTCAGAAAAATTTAAATTATCTCAATACATACACGACCTGACAAAAAAAGAAATAGGCGAGGTGCATGCTTGTGAAATTGCTGATGTCAATTTTTATGAAAGTAGTTTTTCGATTAGTGACCGAACCCGAGCCTTTTTAAAAGTACAAGACGGCTGCGACTATAAATGCTCCTATTGCACCATACCTCTGGCTCGAGGAATATCAAGAAGTGACACCCTAAATAAGGTTATAGAAAATGCAACTAAAATTGCCAACGAGGGTATTCGTGAAATTGTATTAACTGGTGTAAATATTGGTGATTATGGTAAAGGGGAGTTTGGAAATAAGAAACATGAACACACTTTCTTAGAATTAATTCAGGCCTTAGATCACGTGGCTAACATTGAGCGTATTCGCATTTCGTCAATTGAACCCAATTTACTAAGTAGCGCCATTATTGATCATGTAGCAGAAAGCAATCGCTTTGTTCCTCATTTTCATATTCCGTTGCAAAGCGGAAGCGATCGAATATTAAAAAGAATGCGCCGGCGCTATATGTCGGAACTTTATACTGAACGGATTCAGAGAATACGAAAAAAAATTCCAGATGCCTGTATTGGGGTTGATGTAATTGTGGGTTTTCCTGGGGAAACAGAAGAGGATTTTTTAACGACCTATTCTTATCTAGCAGCATTGCCCGTCTCCTATTTGCATGTTTTTACCTATTCTGAAAGGCCCAATACAGAATCGGCTGGTTTTTCTGATGCTGTCCCTGCTTCTGTTCGAAATCAGCGAAGTAAAATGTTAAGGGCGTTATCAGTGAAAAAACGACGTGCCTTTTATGAATCCCAGTTAGGAAATACTGCAGAAGTATTGTTTGAATCAGAAAACAAAAAAGGATACATTCACGGCTTTACAGAAAATTACGTAAAAGTACGCTCTCCGTGGAACCCCAATTGGGTGAATGTGTTAAAAAAGGTAAAATTAGATCAAATTGATGACGAAGGATTCGTCCGATTTGAGGTAGATTAAAGTTTAATCCCTACGGGAAGAAGTTGCTTATACCGACGATTTCTACGAACAAATCCAGCAATTTTTGGAGAAGTAGGAACAACACTCAATCTTTTGTCTTCAATAAACTCAAGTACCTTAATGATAAAAGCTTCTTCGAATTCTTTATTATCAATGATTTCAGGGATTACCAATTTGGTTAAAAAAATCTTACGTTCTTGTTCTGAGTATTCAATTCGTGCCAAGCTATCTTCAACGTGGACTTCAAATTGTCTTAAGAATTCGTTATTCACTAGGGTAATCTCTTTCATATCTTTCGGTATTTAGTATTTTCGCAAAAGGAATAAGTGCTCTTTATAGAATCAATTCTTAAAAAGGACTACAAAAATACAAAATAATAGTCATTTAGACTCAATTTTATTGCGCATAGATTATGATTCCTGTTTATTGTATGCCGGGGATGGCTGCCAATCCTAAAATTTTTGAGTATCTCGATTTTCCGGAACCCTATCAACTATTTTACTTAAAATGGTTTTCTCCCAAAAGAAAGGAATCCCTCGGTGCGTATGCGTTAAGGATGTGTAGTTACATTAAACACGATAATCCCATTTTAATCGGTGTTTCTTTTGGTGGGGTATTGGTTCAGGAAATGGCCAGCCATATAGCGGTTCGAAAGGTGGTGATAGTTTCGAGTATAAAGTCGAATCTAGAATTGCCCTTGCCAATGAAGATGGCACAAAAAACAAACGCACATAAATTGCTTCCCACCCAATGGATAAAAAATATTGACACCCTTACACTATTTGCCTTTGGTAAGGGAATCAAGACCCGATTATCACTTTACCAAAAATATTTATCTGAACGTGACCCTGACTACCTCAATTGGGCCATTGATTGTTTGGTGCATTGGAATCAAGATCAGGTCAGTCAAGATGTTCTTCATATCCACGGAGTTAAAGACACTGTTTTTCCTATTAAAAATTTACTTCCTCATTACATCCCCATTCCTGGGGGACATGCAGCAATAATTACACAAGCAAAGTGGTTCAATGATGAATTGCCAAAGCTATTGAGTGAATTTTCTTAATTTAGAGGTTTAGTTTACGTATTAAATTGGAAACACCATACTATGAAATTTACTAACACGCTTCCTTATCTCGTTCTTGTCCTTTTAGCCTTAGTGGGTTTTACAGCGATTAATCAAGACCGCTACACCGCTTTTTCTACTTCAGATGAAAACACATATAAAGTATATGCTTTACAGCTTCCTGATTCATTGTATTTTGCTGGTGAGCCAACGCCTTTAAAGGCTCCTGATATTAGAGAACGTTTGGATAAAGAGCTATTAGTTAATACCTATTGGCAATCCAATATGATGCTTTTATTAAAGCGTGCAAACAAATACTTTCCTATAATTGAACCCATCTTAGAAGCAGAGGGCATTCCCAACGATTTTAAATATTTGGCTGTAATTGAAAGTGCATTAGAAAATGTTCGTTCTCCAAAAGGAGCAAAAGGATTTTGGCAATTAATGCCCGGCACTGCTAAGGAATACGGCCTTGAAGTAAATTCGAATGTAGATGAACGCTATCATATTGAAAAGTCCACACGTGTAGCATGTAATTATTTAAACAAAGCCTACAAACGTCTTGGAAGTTGGACTTTAGCCGCCGCATCATATAATCAAGGAATGTATGGTACTGACCGTCAATTGGACCGGCAAAAGGTCGATTCTTATTATGATCTGTTACTTAACTCCGAAACCAGTCGGTATGTATTTCGAATTTTAGCAGTAAAAGAAATAATGGAAAATCCACAACGCTATGGGTATGTGTTTGATTCAAAAGACCTTTATCAATACATCCCAGTTCGTAAAATTGGACTGGATACCGCTATAGGTAATCTGGCGTTATTTGCTAAAGATTTGGATATCAACTATAAGATTTTGAAGATTCACAATCCTTGGCTGATTGAAAATCACCTAAACAACAGATCAAGGAAGTACTACGAAATTGAATTGCCAACAGACGGGCACTATTAAATTTTCTTCATTTGTTGCTGAATCAATTTCATTTGTCCAGTCAACATACCGTGTTTATCCAGTTTTTTTGCTTCTGTAAGTAAAAGTTGAGCTTCTCTTTTTCTTCTTTTTTGAAGGTATATTCCGGCTAAGCTCATTTTTGCCATTGCCATATCATGATTCATTGATAAGCCTAACTTCATGGCAGTTTTAAAATGTTTTTCAGCTTGAGTGAGGTTTTTCTGGGATTCGATAATGCCAAAAAGATAATGATAATACCCCTGTTGTTTTTTAACAAGATTTTGTTCAATGTTGGGTATGCGCTGAAGCCATTTTTCAGTACCTACAAAATCTTGCTTTCGCAAACGTAAAAATGCCAAAAAAATAAGCTCATTTTTAAAGTATAGCAGAATAAACATTCCGGCTAATAGCAACAGCAGGATACCATTGCCAATATAATCATCACTTATAAGAAAGAGGGCATAGGCAATTGAAACAAGGGCCAATATGAGCTTTATAATTTTTGGGAACATAATTAGTTTTTTGCCAAAGGTAAAAAACAAATGAGAATTGTGGGGTCTTGTTTGTGAGACAAAAAAGATATTGTATATTTGCCCGACTTTTAAAAGTAGAACGTTTCGGTCAAAATACATTATGAAAAGAACATTTCAACCCTCAAGAAGAAAGCGAAGAAACAAACACGGTTTCCGCGAACGAATGGCTTCGGCTAACGGCCGGAAAGTTCTTGCTGCTAGACGAGCAAAAGGAAGAAAAAAAATATCTGTATCATCAGAACCGCGCCACAAAAAATAATGGTAAACAAAACCCATATTAAAGGTGTTACTTTTCTTGAAGTAACACCTTTTTTTTATATTCATACGCTATATTTTAAATTATGCCAAAAGTAGATTCCATCAAAAGTATTTTAGTATTAGGTTCAGGTCCAATCGTAATTGGACAAGCATGTGAGTTTGATTATTCTGGTTCTCAGGCGTTACGATCCCTTCGTGAAGACGGTATTGAAACCATACTCATCAATTCGAACCCAGCAACCATTATGACAGATCCGTCCATGGCCGATCATGTGTATTTAAAACCCTTAACTACAAAATCAATCGTTGAAGTACTTAAAAAACACAAGATTGATGCCGTACTGCCTACGATGGGAGGGCAAACGGCCTTGAATTTATGTATTGAAGCAAATGATAAAGGCATTTGGGAAGATTTTAATGTTGCCATTATCGGTGTAGATATTGACGCCATTCAGATTACGGAAGACCGTGAAAAATTTAAGCAACTTCTACGTAAAATTGAAATTCCTGCAGCCCCTGCTGAAATTGCAAATTCCTTTTTAAAAGGGAAAGAAATTGCCCAGAAGTACGGTTTCCCCCTAGTTATCCGCCCTTCTTTCACACTCGGCGGATCAGGAGCCTCTTTTGTACATCGAGAAGAGGAATTTGGTGAATTATTAACACGAGGATTGGAAGCCTCGCCCATTCACGAAGTATTAATTGACAAAGCTTTGGTAGGTTGGAAAGAATACGAGTTAGAGCTTCTCCGAGATAAAAACGATAATGTCGTTATTATATGTTCCATAGAAAATATGGATCCGATGGGGATTCACACCGGAGATTCTATTACCGTAGCTCCTGCCATGACCTTGTCCGATAAAACGTATCAACGCATGCGTGATATGGCCATTAAAATGATGCGGAGTATTGGTGATTTTGCAGGCGGTTGTAATGTACAATTTGCCGTTAGTCCTGACGAAAAAGAGGACATTATCGCCATTGAAATTAATCCACGTGTATCGCGTTCTTCAGCTTTAGCTTCAAAAGCCACCGGTTATCCAATCGCAAAGATTGCAGCTAAATTGGCTATAGGCTATACCCTTGATGAACTTGAAAATCAAATTACAAAATCAACTTCTGCTCTTTTTGAACCCACGCTTGACTATGTAATTGTAAAAATACCAAGATGGAATTTTGATAAGTTTGAAGGATCTGACCGTACCCTGGGGTTACAAATGAAATCGGTTGGTGAGGTTATGGGTATTGGACGTTCTTTTCAAGAAGCTTTACACAAAGCAACCCAGTCTTTAGAGGTAAAAAGAAACGGTTTAGGCGCTGATGGTAAGGGATTAAAAGACTATGATCAAATCATCGAAAAACTAACTGTTGCGAGTTGGGATCGTGTTTTTGTTATTTATGATGCTATTCAAATTGGTATCCCTTTAGCACGTATTCACGAAATCACAAAAATTGATATGTGGTTTCTCAAGCAGTATGAAGAATTGTACATGCTTGAAAAAGAAATCTCAAAGTTTTCAATTGATACATTAGATCGGGCCTTATTACTTGAAGCAAAACAGCGAGGTTTTGCTGATCGGCAAGTAGCCCATATGTTACAATGTAAAGAAAGTGAAGTCTATACCAAACGTACAGAATTAGGAATTAATCGGGTGTATAAACTTGTTGATACATGTGCCGCCGAATTTGCGGCCCAAACCCCTTATTACTACTCTACTTTTGAAGAACAACTTCAACTCCAATCCGGAGCGCCTTTTAGCGAAAATGAAAGTACAGTAACTGATCGAAAGAAAATTGTGGTTTTAGGTTCAGGACCTAACCGTATTGGCCAGGGAATTGAATTTGATTACTGTTGTGTTCACGGTGTATTGGCCGGTACTGAATGTGGGTATGAAACCATAATGATTAACTGTAACCCTGAAACGGTATCTACTGATTTTGATACGGCTGATAAACTTTATTTTGAACCTGTATTTTGGGAACATATTTACGATATCATTCAGCATGAAAAACCAGAAGGCGTAATCGTGCAATTGGGTGGGCAAACAGCACTAAAACTGGCTGAGAAGTTAGATCGATATGGAGTAAAAATTATTGGAACCAGTTTCCGTTCTCTAGATTTAGCCGAAGATCGTGGTAGCTTTTCAAATTTATTAAAAGACAATGATATTCCTTATCCTGAATTTGGAGTAGCCCAAACCGCTGAGGAGGCTTTGGCTCTAGCAGATGAATTGGATTTTCCCATCTTAGTGCGTCCTTCTTATGTTCTGGGTGGACAAGGAATGAAAATTGTGATCAATAAGCAAGATTTAGAAGCTCATGTGGTAGATTTATTGCAAAAAATACCCAACAACAAATTATTGCTTGATCACTATTTAGATGGGGCAATAGAATGCGAAGCCGATGCCATTTGTGATGGAGAAAACGTTTATATCATCGGGATCATGGAACACATTGAGCCCTGCGGAATTCACTCCGGGGATTCCAATGCTACTTTACCTGTGTTTAATATTGGTGAATTTGTTCTTCAGCAAATAAAAGACCATACTAAAAAAATTGCCTTAGCGCTAAATACCGTAGGGTTAATTAACATTCAATACGCGGTTAAAGAAGATAAAGTATATGTTATTGAGGCCAATCCGAGAGCTTCGCGAACCGTACCTTTTATTGCAAAGGCTTATAATGAACCTTATGTTAATTATGCCACAAAGGTAATGTTGGGAGAAAATAAGGTGACTGACTTTAAGTTTAATCCCCAATTAAAAGGCTATGCCATCAAACAACCCGTATTTTCATTTAATAAATTTCCAAATGTGAACAAGCAACTTGGACCAGAAATGAAGAGTACAGGTGAGAGTATTCTTTTTATTGACAGTTTAAAGGAAGACGCTTTTTATGATTTGTATGCACGAAGAAAAATGTATTTGACCAAATAATTAAATTTTCCTAGTTTTACAGGATAACAGGATGGGTATGGAAAGGATAGAAATGAAAGCAGTGTTGGGTTTAATAATATTAGCGTTACTAACGCGTTTAATGCCTCACCCACCCAATTTTGCACCCATCACAGGTATCGCACTTTTCTCAGGATATCATTTTGTAAACAAACGCATTGCCTTGTTTATTCCCCTTGCGGCACTTTTTATAAGTGATTTGTTTATTGGTATGCACGCACTAATGCCGGTAATTTATATGTCTTTTGTATTGATTACTGCCATGGGGCTTTATTCTAAAAAACTTACTCTGCCTGTAGTTTTAGGGGCTTCAACCTCCTTTTTTATATTGAGTAATTTGGGTGTGTGGTATTTTTATTACCCTTTAACTCAAGAAGGATTAATTCAATGCTTTGTTTTAGCACTCCCTTTCTTTGCGAATACCCTTGCTGGTGATTTATTTTACACTTCACTCCTACAATTTTCATTCGAAAAATTTATTCGCACCTCGTTATCCCATCAAAATTAGTGGTTATCTTTGTGGTGAAGGTTCTTTTAAGTAAGATGAAAAGGGAATTTGGTCAAAATCCAAAACTGTTCCCGCAACTGTAGACTCTGTTCGAAAGAACACTTTACACCACTTTTGTCACTGTCAGAATGCGATGGGAAGACGTGTAAAAGATGTAAGTCAGGAGACCTGCCTTCAAATGTAATATCGTTTTTTCTCTCGGGAAAAAGAGAAAACACATAACGTAGTTCATGAAGGTTATATTTACTATTGGGTGCATTTTTATGCATTTTGGAGCTGTAGTGTATGCTCAACAAACACAAGCCACTGACAGTCTAGAATCAACATCGGAAATCAAGGTGTTAGAAGAAGTAATCGTTACAGATAGTCGAGTGCCCTTAAAACGGTCTCAATCTGGAAAGCCCGTAATTAAAATTAAAGAAAAAGAGATTGCTCAGTTTCAAGGATTGGGTTTATCGGCTCTTTTAAAACAATATGCAGGTATTGAAATTATTGGGAGTCAGGCTTATGCAGGGCAAAATAAAACAGTGTCTCTTCGTGGGGGACGAAATCGACAAGTCGTTTTATTGGTTGATGGAATTCGAATTTCAGACCCTTCGCGAATAGACAACGACTTTGATCTCAACTACTTTACCCTTGATCAAATTGCTTCAATCGAAATTGTAAAAGGAGCTTCAAGTACTCTTTATGGAAGTTCTGCGGCAACAGGAGTAATCAATATCACTACAAAAAAGAACTCAAAAGGTTTTCAAGTCCAATTGCACAATGCTATTGGAACAAATAGAGCACAAAAGGGAGCTGACGCCCCGGCTTATTTTCAGCAACACCTCCAGCTGAGTCAGGGAACGGAGTCAGTTCAAGCGAATGTTTATCTTTCTCATCAACGTCAAGAGGGAATGAGTGCAGTGCTTGGTACTGAAAATGATCCTTATTCCCAACTTAATTTTGGAGGGTCACTATTTACAAAACCCAGTGAGGCGATGGACTTTACCCTTCAATTTGAACACGCCAAAATTAATTCCTCTTACGACAATAGTTTTCCTCTAGAGGATGCCCCTTATCAATTTTTAACTACACAGGATAGGGTATCATTTGCATCAAATTATGCGTATTCAAAAGGCACATTAGCATTACGCCTAGGGCATCAATCGGTGTCTAGGGACTTTCAAAGCGACTATCCTTTTTCAACCCAGGCCAATAACACCCAACTTGATCTTTTTAATACCTATACAATTGGAAAGCGTTTATATTCAGTAATTGGCGGGTTGTTCCAACGAAATACTGCTGCTTATGATGAGAATCAAAATGCAACTCAATGGGACCTTTACGCCAATTTTGTAGCTCTTTTTTCTGATCGATTCCGAGTTAATGTTGGAAGCCGATGGAATCATCACAACGCCTACGGAAGCTATTTAACGTATCAAATAAACCCTTCTTTTCAACTTATTCAAAAGGAAAATAAAGCGTTAAAATGGATGGGATCTATTGGTACTGCCTTTATTTCACCAAGTCTTTACCAGTTGTATGATCCTTATTCTGGAAATCCTGATCTGCAACCTGAACAAAGTAAATCCTATGAAACGGGTTTTGAATATACAAGTTCAAAATGGAGTACATCAATTCTGTATTTTAAGCGAAATGAGAACCCGTCTTTAGTTTATGATTTGAATACTTACCGATATCAAAATTCAACGGTGGAGGCAAACTATTTTGGTTCGGAATTTCAGGCCTCTGGAAGGCTAACACCTAAGCTAAGTTTAAATCAACAAATTACTTTAACAGAAACCGAGGGGGGCGATCTTCGAAATTTACCACGTATTTCAGCTCAAACGTTAGCTGTTTATCAATTAGCAACCGAATGGAATCTGTCTGGGCGATGGCAAATGGTGGGTAAACGGTTAAGTCTAAATCAAATTAAGGAATTAAATCCCTATCAACTACTTCACTTGAGTATTCAAAAAACATGGAAACAACATCCTTTAGTTGCCTATTTGCATCTCACTAATCTGTTGAATACTTCTTATGTAGAATTAGAAGGATATACTTCTAGAGGCCGCAATCTAGTACTTGGAATTCAGTATCGATTTCCTTAATCCTGTTCAGCTAAATTGAAATCAACGATCATTCGTTGTCTTTGAATAAGAAGCGGATCTTCAACTAATAAAGTTCTAGGTAAACTTGCTTTGGGTATAGTAAATTTTGCTGAACCTGTTATTCTATTTAAAGCGATGGCTAAAAACGTTTCATTGACATCACCTAAAACCCCCATATTTTTAACATCTTCATCTGCAGCAAGGGTGGGGGGTAAACCGTCTGCATAGTCTGCAAACCCCTCACTATTGGCCACTTTAAGTACAATGGGTTGCATAGCGTATTTATGATCGGGATTTTTAGTTTGTTGATTGTCAATATAATCATAAACCGTAATTGACCCTACATTTTTACCTACGGTTTGCTCTCCAATCTGAATCACTTCTATGTAAGGAGCTAAGCCATTAATTAACAGTTCGCTAGCAGAAGCGGATTCTGAGGTAGTCAATACAAAAAGGCGACTCAATCCCAGTGAGTTTATGGCCGTACCGTTACTCAATGAGCTGACAAATCGGTCAATTTGACTTTCTTCTCCATACCGATCTAAAAAATAGGCGTTTAGTTTAGAGTTCCACACCTGCTTTGCAAAAACTTCATTGGAAAATTGCCCAGTAATCATGCTGGCCAATTCAACACAGTTTCTTACGGAACCTCCTCCATTATAGCGTAAATCGAGAACAAGATCAGTTATTCCCTGGCTTTTAAAACCGGCCATTACATCATTAAGGGCATCGCTTTTATCTCCCACAAATTGATTGTACATCAAATACCCCACTTTACCTGTTGACGTTTCCAATACTGTTTGTATTTGAATTGGGTCGGTTTCGAAATTTTCAACTTTAGTTAATTCAACACTGATGCCGTTACCCACTAATGCACCATTTTCGGCAGTAGCCATATTGAGGGTGTAGGTTAATTCGTCTCCATATAGTAACGATCTGTAATTATTAACAGTTAATGTAGTTCCATTTACACCTGTAAATAAATCACCTCGTTTAATGTTTTTACCATCAGCATCAGACCCTTTTAAAATATACTTTACAAATCCAACAATCTCATCACAATCTTGGCAGGCATATAGTAAACCAAACTCAACACCATTTGTGGCAAAAATTCCTTGTAAAGTGTTTTCCAATTCCTGGTAATCGTCTTGAATCCAGCTAAAGCGATCATCAGGATGTAAAAGACTGTCAAAAAAGGCATCAGGATCAGGGTTTTCACTTATGAATTGGGCATAGGTCTTTTGATCATTCAATTTTGAATCGGCTAAAGCCTCAATTTCCTCTTGCCAATAGTAGAAATAATTTAACCCCTGCCAAATAAAATCACTGATTTGTAATTCACCTTCTAAACTTATGGCAGTGTCATCAGAATCTAAAGCCCCTTGCTCTTCTGTTGCTAAATTTTGATCAGAATCAATAGCCTCTTTGTTGCAAGAAGTAAAAAAGAGAAAAATAAATACAGTTAAAGAAGTCAGGTAATTAAATGTCTTTTTATTCAAAGCGATAAATTTTTTTTCCTCACAAATGTAGATAAAACTTACAATTTTGAATAAGTTTTCATGATTTCTGTTACAAATTGAATGTATTTTCGTCAGTAGATAAATGAACAATTGTGCAATTGATTGCTGAAAAA